>ENA-OWPI01000088-OWPI01000088.1-marine-metagenome-genome-assembly--contig:-NODE-88-length-130112-cov-13.327550_pt1 | contig 130112 bp, 123 predicted proteins | sample MGYA00238138_ERZ651775 | MGnify/ENA primary metagenome ERZ651775 (study PRJEB26906, sample SAMN06265043) | marine metagenome | isolation source: Helgoland LTER site | place: Germany:Helgoland, sampling... | reverse complement strand
ATGAAGTCGAGGTAACCGTCGAGTTGTTCCCGTGGGAGAAGCTCGACGCGGTGGACCGGGTGCAGGCAGCGTTGGGACGGTAAACAACGAAGGAGAGGGTTGCGAATAGCCGTTCCTCAGAACAAAAAGTCGTAGCCCTGGATCTTCATCTTCTGGTACTTGTCCTTGTTGAAGGAGAAGAGCTGTGAGCCCTTGTGCTGGCCGGGTGCCTTCCCGTCGGCTTTCTTTTCGAGGTCGATGAGAAGGGTGGTCTTGAACAGCTTTTTGCGAAAATTTCGTTTGTCAAAGGTCTTGCCCAAGGCCGTTTCGTACAGGTTTTGGAGTTGACCCAAGGTGAATTCGTCGGGTAGCAATCGGAAACCTACCGGCCGCCGTTTTACGCGGCGCTTAAGCCGCTCTTTGGCGTATTCTACAATTTCATTGTGGTCAAAGGCCAGGTCGGGAACTTGTCGGAAAGGGACCCACTGCATATCATGTTGATCCCAATTGCTCGCCATAAAATCTTCCTTGCGGACCAAGGCGTAATGAGCAATGTTGATGACGCGGCCACCGGGGTGCCTAAAAACCTTACCGAACGCTTGCAGTTGCTCGATCATCGTCGGGTCGTCATACCCAAACAATTGCTCAAACATTTTGCGTGCAGACAGCATCAATTCATCCCCGGTATTCAAGTAGCGACTTGGCAGAAACAGGGCACCGCTGTGCGGCTCGCGCGTACTGCGCGCCAACAAAATTTGAAGATCAGTTCCGTCAAAACCGAACAAAACTAAACTGGTAGAGAGGGCAACGCTAAAATCAGGTTCTGCCTGGGGATACTGCAACATGTGAAAGGAATATATTGGAGTGGGTAGGGAGCATTACCGCTACGACGTAAAATTAGCCCTCTTTTGGGCGCGGATTTACGCTTTCTTATTCATTAACAAGCAGCACATCCATTGTGTTCAATGGCAAGCCTGCCAGAATAGATATCGGGGCTTCTTCCGCTTCTGTCCATTCCCAAAATTCTGCACCTGTCGCCGACGATAGAATGAACTGGACGGAGCCATTTGTGGAAGTACGCATGCCCAGGAGCTCACCTGTCTGCGGCCATAGAGTGCCGGAAGTGACGGGTGAGACAGCCTGGCGGCATAAAAATCCTCCTCGGCTGAAGAGCGCGTGCTGGCCGCCCAAACCCGTCGCTCCATGGGGCGATGCTTCGTAAGCACCTTCTCCCAAAAGACCGCACATGTCGTTCATCGATCCGTCGGATGTCTGGCAGAGGGTTAAGAGGCCAGTTTCAGAGAGAAAGAACACGTTGCCTTCGGTTCCCGAGTCTTGGTCGCTGACAATGCCCCAACCAGCGGCCTCTCCAGCCAAGCCGATAATGGGACCTGTCGCCCCTGTTATAAAATCCCATGAACGCAGACGTTGGCTTCCAGTGGCAGCGTTTTCTTCCCAAACGATGCAATTGCTTCCATCGAATTGCACGTCGATGGGGGTCCACGGCGCTTCCGAAAACCGCTCGAACAGAAGGGCGCTGCTGGGGTCAATGGCAACCACGCCGCCTGCGTGTGCGATAACAAAGCCCGCCTGCAAACCCAGTGAGCGGAGATTCCGGATGAGCGGCGCGGACCCCGAGCTCGTGTTGTCCTCCCAGGCTCCCACTACCTCACCGGTCGACCAATCGACGAAGTGCACCGTGGCCTCGGAGGCATCGGCCAAGGCTATGACCCCATCGGAATAAGCCATTTTGTGCGCGTCAGGAAGCTCCGTCCAAGTACCGATGGATTCGCCATCTGCCGTGACCTGTTGCAAGGAGGAACTCCCGTCCTCAGCCGCCGTTAGGATGGCGAATGTTTGAGGTACGTCTGCAGCAGCCGTGTAATTAAAATCTCGGAAGTCCGCTGCTCGGTTGCCCGCGGCGTCGTCTGCGAGAACCGCGAGGGTCATGTTGTCGCTGGGCCAAGACTCTGCATTAAGGGAGAACCCGGTAACTAAGCTCCCGGTGGTCGTTCCTTCCCACAGCCCCACTTGGGCGGTTTTGACAGTCGCCCCGTCTCCCGCGCGCAACTCGACGCGCCAAAGCCCACCGTCTTCGCGGTCATCTGTGGCTTCGAACTCCACCAAAAACACATCGCCATATTGGATGTCTTTCCCGTCATAGGCGGGTTCTGTGATGCGCACATCAGGGGCCGTCTTGTCTCGATCGCAGCTGGAGAGTGCGACCAAAGTCAGGGGCAAAAAAATAAAAATGGGCGTACGCATTGGGTCAGAGGAAGTGCGGGGTTAATTGCAGGTTCTTTGGGCGTTAGGACAACACAAAGCTAACGGGTTCTCCGGACCGTGGATAACCTTGTCAATTCGTTGTGAATTATCCATGGCCATCGGGCCGGTCCAAAGTCCTATCTTCACAACCCCGTTCACATGAAAGACTCCTTCTCCTCCGACGCCTCAGTAGCCCGTGTTCGTTCACGAGGCAGCCAATCTCCTTCGCTAACACCCGAGGTTCTTGGGAAAATTCAGCCGCAAGCATTGGACCTGGAAGAGGCGGTTTTAGGATCCATGATGATGGAGCAATCGGCGGTGAACTCCGTGATTGATGTGCTGAAGCCCGAGAGTTTTTACCGCGATGCCCATCGTCGAATTTATGCGGCGATCATGGACCTGTTTCATGCATCGGAACCCATCGATATATTGACGGTGACGGAAGCGCTGCGGAAACTCGGTGATTTGCAACAAGTAGGTGGAGCCCAAGCGGTGGCTGCGCTCACGTCCCGAATTGCGAGCACAGCGAACATCGAAGCGCACGCGAAAATTATCTCCCAGAAATACATCCAGCGCGAACTAATTCGCGTCTCGAGTGTGATTACGCAGAAAGCATTTGAGGAGACGACGGATGTCCTCGATTTGCTCGATGAGGCCGAGTCTCAATTGTTTGAAGTCGCGCAAGGGAATATCCGCAAGAGCTATGAATCCATGAGCAGCATTATGCGGCAAGCCCTGGAGGACATCGACAATGCCCGGAATCAAGAAGGCGGTGTGAGTGGAGTGGCGACGGGGTTCACAGATTTGGACCGCATCACGGGAGGTTTTCAGCGTTCAGATATGATTGTTCTGGCGGCCCGACCAGGTATGGGTAAGACGGCTTTTGTTTTGACCATGGCGCGGAACGTTTCTGTTGAATTCAATATTCCGATTGCGGTTTTTTCATTGGAGATGTCCGCTGTTCAGTTGGTGCAACGATTGATTTCGGCAGAAACAGAAATTAGCTCGGATAAATTTCGGAAGGGTACGCTGAAACCGCATGAATACACTCAATTGCATGAGCGTATTGGGAAGCTTTCTGAAGCGCCCTTGTACATCGATGATACCCCGGCGTTGAGCGTGTTCGAACTCCGAGCCAAATGCCGTCGATTGAAGTCTACGGCGGGCATCGAGATGGTCGTCATCGATTACTTGCAGCTGATGACAGCGGGTTCTACGTCGGGCAACCGTGAACAGGAAATATCCACGATTTCTCGATCGATCAAGAGCATTGCAAAAGAGCTCGACATCCCAATCATCGCCCTGTCCCAATTGTCGCGGATGGTAGAAACGAGGGGTGGGGACAAGCGGCCAATCTTGTCCGATTTACGGGAGTCAGGTGCGATCGAGCAAGACGCTGATATGGTGGCCTTCATCTACCGCGCCGAGTATTACGGCTTGACTGAGCATCCGGATGGCATTGATACGAATGGCTTAGGCGAGTTGATTATTGCGAAACATCGAAATGGTGCTTTGGGAACAGTCAAGTTGCGGTTCATTCAGCGATTGGCCAAGTTTACCAATTACGATACGTTCGCAAATCCGGTATTTGATCGAGGTGAATTCCAAGATGGCCTCCGACCCAACGATGATTTCGTGAATCAGTCGACGGTCACGGTGCAATCCAAAATGAACGATGAACCTAGCGGGGGAGATGGACAAAAGGAGGATTCACCGTTTTAAGGGGAGCTTAGTCCGTAAATTGCAGACATGAAAACTTGGAAGGCGGCCATGCGGTGTTCGGCATTGTGGATGGGGTTGATGATCGGAGCAATAGGAGCTCAAGCATCTCAATTGTTGATCCCGATGGACGACAGTCAATCGAATCACTTGAAAGCATATGGATTGGCATTTTGGTTATTGGAACAGGAGGTGGAGGTAGAATGGCTGCTCAATTACCGCGGGGGCAGTTTCTTGCTGCCCAATTTGACTTCTGCGGTGGAGGAGTGTGTCATTCGGGGCATTAGTCACCAAGTCATTGCCGATGTGCAGGCCCAACAAATTTTATTGGAAATCGCGAATCCCGAATCCAATACAGAGCGGGTTAAACTGGAGGTCGCGCCGCAAATTGCCGTTTACAGCCCCGACGGCAAGCAACCGTGGGATGATGCGGTAACCCTGGTATTGACCTATGCGGAAATTCCCTATGACATCATTTACGATGCGGAAATCATGGCGGGTGCGTTGCCGGTGTATGATTGGTTGCATCTGCACCATGAGGATTTTACAGGACAATACGGTAAGTTTTATCGCTCTTACCGAAGTGCGGCTTGGTACCAGAATGAAGTCGCACGACAAGAGGGAATGGCGCGAACGCTAGGGTTCAATAAGGTGAGCGTCATGAAGCGAAATGTCGCTTTGCAGATTCGGGACTTTGTTCTTGGGGGTGGATTCCTGTTCACCATGTGTTCTGGCACGGATTCGTTTGATATTGCCCTGGCTGCGGAGGAAGTGGATATTTGCGAATCCGTCTTTGATGGAGACGCGACAGCGCCGGGGGCTGCAAAGAAATTGGATTACAATCGCGGACTCGCCTTCCAAGATTACCAAATCATCACGGACCCCATGGTCTATGAATTTTCAGACATTGATGCCTCGGAGGAGCACACCAAAACGAAGCAGCTGAACGATTTTTTCACGCTCTTTGATTTCAGTGCGAAATGGGACATCATCCCAACGATGTTGACCCAGAGTCACGAACGGGTCATTCCAGGTTTTATGGGGCAAACAACATCGTTCCGAAAGCAGTTCGTCCGTTCCGATGTGACGATTATGGGCGAGACCAAAAGCACGCGATCAGCAAAGTACATTCACGGTACGTTGGGCCAAGGTCAATGGACCTACTATGGAGGCCATGATCCGGAGGATTACCGGCACTTGGTGAATGATCCCCCAACGGATCTCAATTTGCACCCTAATTCGGCAGGATATCGGCTCATCTTGAATAATATCTTGTTTCCGGCTGCGCGCAAAAAAGAACGAAAGACGTAGTTGATTGAAAAGGACTCGGGTCAGGATTTGACCATGATGGCCAATGTAAATAAATACATGCCATTGCTGAGTTCTTTGAATTGATAGTCGAGTGGGCCATTTGACTTTTTGGCCATGCTCAGCAGCCCCAATCCAGCGCCTCCTTTCTCGGACCAATCATTATTGCACAGGCCTTCTACATATTTTACTCGGAGCTCTTGGTGGCTGAGTCCATTGACTTCAGATAAATTGGCCCGCAAATCGGCAGCCATGTCAAAGTCCACAAAATTCCCAGATTGAATCTGGTAACCAAGTGGCGTTTGTTCTAAGGTCAGGTAAAGTTGAATGTTGCCGCCGTCATCAATCCAGCCGTGCCGACTAACGTTTTGCAAGCACTCAACGAGTGTCGTTGAAATGCGATTCAATAATTTTCGTTTGACAGCAGCGCCTTTGAGGGCACTTTCTAAGAGAAGCAAAAGGGAATCTTGAACTTCGGCGCTCAAGTGACCAGTAAAGCTTAACAATACGCCCCCCTCATCTTCTCCCGATCGGGAATGCAAGGTTTCTTGCAAGTCAGTAAAGAGTCGTTGTGGTTGGGCAGTTCTCATCGTAATTCACCAAATCTACTTATTTTATCGTTGAAAACGGTATTTTTAACGATAAAACTATAGATTGGGCTGACGAAATATAACTCACGGCCCTCGACTTCAGTCGATTAAAACATCAATCTTTTCCACGATAGAGGGAAAGTTTTGAGCGTACCCCGGGTCTTTTCATCTGATTTTGAGGGTTTAACAAGGCGTGCCCGATAGTCGGCGTAAGCGCGATTCATGCAGTAAGCTAATGCCCGCAGGGGTGCGGATCATTTCATAAAAGCGGGGATGCAAAAAGTTCAGTGTCCGATGAAATGGGCGGTTTTCGAGGTGACATTTCCACACAAGCATGGCCAGGCGTTTGGTTGTTTGCCACGCGTGCGGATTAAATTGAGATGGCCGGGGGAATTGGTCAATCCACGCTTGTGCTTCGGCGAGGGATTGAATCGGAGTGGGACCTTGGAAGGCGAGGGGGTTCAATGGAATCGACATGAGGTGGTGGTTAGAATGTTTGACTAAGCAAACCACGCGGTCCACTCCGTAACAGATTTACGGAGCGAAAAAAACATCAAAATTTTCTTGAAGATTGCCTTCAGTTGTACTTCTTCAGCGAATCGGAGAGTGCCGTTTTCATTTGATCGCGCAAGTCGGATGGCGCAAGCACTTCAATGGCCGGTCCTAGGCCAAGCAGAAATTGGATGAGCTCAAAGGTGATGAGGACATGCAAACTCAATTCGAAGGTGCCCTCATTGACTTGAATCAATTGCTGACTGGCATGAACAGGTGAAGCGAGTAAATACTCATATTCAAGCCGATTGCATCGCACGCGCACATCCCGCGGTGCATCGGTCATTTTGGAAATGCCAAAACTGTGTTCAAAAAACTGAGCGGCGTCAAAGTCTGACCTTACCTCGAAGGCCTCACCCGTGGGTTCCGTATGCTCCATGCGATCCAAGCCATACGTGCGGTACCCTTCGCGTTCTGGATTCCAGGCGATGACGTACCACCGGTTGCGGTATTCTTTGAGTAAATGAGGATGAATGTCAAAAACAGACGGCCCATCAGACTGAAACTTCCGGTAGTGGATGCGTTGTGCTTTTCGCTCTTGAATGGCGGTGAGCAGGGGGGTGAGAAATTCTGAACCCCTCATCGCGGGGGCGGATTCGAATTGAACGATCGCGTCTAGTTCTTTTGTTTCCAACGTCGGAGCCATGCGCAATCGGTCGTCGATTTTGCCGATGGCCTGACCAAATTGAGAAAACACGGGTACGTTCTTAAACTGCACCAAGGTCCGAGCAGCAAAACGGATGGATTCCAACTCTTCGTCGTTGAGTTGTAGGTTGTCGATGGAGAAGTCTTCTTCTTCGTAATGGTAGCCTCGCTCGTCACGGTGGTAAGCAATCGGGGCGTGATACCCCAGGGCTCCATCGTACCGCATGGTATTCAAGTCCTTTTCAATGGTCGAGGTGCTGATGCGGTCGCCTTCGCTTCCATACAGCGCTTCTTCGCATGCCAATCGCAGTTCTTCTTTGGAAGGAAATGGACGTGCCGCATTGCGCAAGCAACGGTCGATGGTACGGTACCGGATGAGGGCGTATTTATTCGCTGGCATCGTCTGTAAAATTAAGCATATAGCGCATGCCGCGAACTACGTAGTCGGGGTGAAACGTGGTCGGGGGACCCGACTTGGGGTAAGCTTTTCCTGTGTTGTGCATATGAAAAGCGTCTTCAAACCGCCCTTCGCGCAAAGCCTCACCGTACGTTTGGTCAATCCAAGTTACTCCTGCTTGGACGGCGTCTTTGCCCCGGATATCACGAATTTGCAGGTCGAGCAGGATGCACTTGTACCCCATGAGTTGGAAGGGCCCCCAGGAAGTTGCGAGATTGTGAAGGGCTTCGTCGCTGGCGCCCTCTAAATCCGCTGTTCGGATGTTTTCATACCGGGTTCGTTTGCCATCCCGGACAGCCTGCAAGCGCTTGTACACGTGCGATTCAAATCGTTTTCCGGCCGGCTTTCGACCGCCGGACTCGAGTTGAATCAATGCCAGCAGGTACGCAGCAGGTAAGTCGAATTTCTCCGCCCATAGGCTCACGTCGTCACCGTAATTTTTGAGGGTCGCGCGCTTTCCCCACCATTCACCTGGAGCACTCCAAGTTCCTTCAATGCGTCGATCAAACTCATTCCACAGGAGAATGACACTCAACAGAACCAGACCTCCGGCAAGCCCTGTGGTAATTTTTTTGCGAAAAGTGGTAGGGTGTGACATCAGGAAAGAAGCAGATAGGGCAGGACCGATTGGATCCAATCTGCAATGGGTTGGAAGATCCCAATCAATGCGAAGGCAGGCACGAAATTGATCAAAGGAAACGCACGGATTTTAAGTAGATCGAGGCCGAGTGCCAGCAGCAAGATGCCTCCGATGCCGGTCAAATCAGCAATGAATGCCTCAGACCAGGCTGCGCCCCACAGCATGAACGCCCAGGTCAACCCCCCTTGAATAATCAGTACAGCCGGTGCCGCCAGCAGCACGCCACGACCGAGTGCCGCTGCAAGAAAGGCGGCGCTTACAAAGTCCATGGATCCCTTGATGAATAAAACGGTGGCATCCCCGCTGAGTCCATCCTGCATGCAACCAATCAACGTCATGGCGCCGGCGCAAAACAAGACCACAGATTGAACCAAGGCGTTTCCGGTGCCTTTGCCCAGTCGGCCTGTTCCAGATTTGATTCGCCGGTCTAATTGCAAGAGATGTCCAAGGATTGCACCGGCAATGAGAGCGAGAAAGATCGCGAACGGCCTTTCCATTTCAAGGGACATTTGGATTCCCAGGGCCAGAGTGAATAGGCCAAGGCATTGGAAGACAATGTCTCGGACTCCATCTCCAAGCCGTTTGCCGAGCAGCAAGCCCAATCCTGCTCCCGCGGCAACGGTTACTGCATTGAAGAGTGTTCCTACCATGCTCCGAAGTTACATTTGCACCCAGAACAATCCTTCATGGCAGCCTTGAACTTTCATATCGACGCACAAGATGCAGGGTCAAAAGCCCGTGCAGGCCACATCACCACCGACCACGGTGTGATTGAAACCCCTATTTTCATGCCGGTTGGAACGGCCGGGACCGTCAAGGCAGTGCCCCAAAGCGACTTGGTTGAAGACATTCGCGCACAGATTATTCTCGGCAATACCTATCATTTGTACTTGCGGCCGGGGACGGAAGTGCTCGAAGGGGCAGGAGGCTTGCATCGTTTTATGAACTGGGATCGACCGATCTTAACAGACAGTGGCGGCTATCAGGTGTTCAGTTTGTCTGAGCGGCGTAAAATCACCGAAGAGGGCGTGACGTTTAGGAGCCACATTGATGGAAGTAAGCATTTGTTCAGCCCTGAATCGTCCATGGACATTCAACGAAGCATCGGTGCGGACATCATCATGGCATTTGATGAATGTCCTCCTTATCCCAGTGAATACGGATATGCCCGGGAATCGATGGAGCGCACCCACCGGTGGTTGGACCGGTGCATCGCTCACCTCGAGGTGGCTCCGGCGAAGTATGGTTTTGATCAGCATTTATTTCCCATCGTTCAAGGGTCGACCTTCTCGGATTTGCGCGCAGCATCAGCCCATGCCATTGCGGAACGTGGCGCTGTGGGGAACGCCATCGGTGGATTAAGCGTTGGTGAGCCGCATGAAGACATGTATGCGATGACCGAATTGGTGTGCGGGATTTTGCCAGAAGACAAGCCCCGGTACTTGATGGGGGTGGGGACTCCTGAAAATTTATTAGAAAATATGGCGTTGGGAGTAGATATGTTTGATTGTGTGATGCCCACTCGAAATGCCCGACACGGTTTCCTTTTCACGTGGAAAGGGACGTTGAATATGAAGAACGAAAAATGGGCCCAGGATCATTCTCCACTGGACCCTGACGGCACGTCACCGGTAGATCAGTTTTACTCGAAGGCATATGTTCGGCACTTGCTCAAAGCCAATGAGTACCTGGCCTTGTACATTTGCAGCGTGCACAACCTCGCCTTTTATCTTGAGCTCGCAAGGCAAGCACGACAGCACATTGTCGCGGGTGACTTCAGCGCGTGGAAGGCATCGGTCATTCCGCATTTAAACCAACGCCTCTGAGCCAGCCCATGGGTCGATTTTCACTCAAGCGCCTCGATCGCTACATCGCAAAAAAATTCCTCACCACGTTCTTTTTCATGGTGGCGGTGTTTTGCGTGATCGCTGTGGTGTTTGATTTGATGGAAAACATCGGGAGGTTGATTGACAACGAAGCGCCGCTGGTTGGGACCATCCTGTATTACCTGAGTTTTTGTTTTCATTTTGGGAATTTACTCAGTGGGTTCATCGTCTTTTTGACCATCATTTGGTTCACGAGCCGATTGGCGCAGCAGACGGAGATTGTTGCCATGCTCAGCGCGGGCATGAGCTTTACCCGGCTGATGCGTCCGTATTTTCTCGCGTCAACGGTGCTGGTACTCATCTCATTGGCTGTTTCGCATTTTATTTTGCCTCAGGCCAATGAGGGAAAGGTGGATTTTGAAGTGCAATACGTTCACGTCAACTTTCACATTTCTGACCAGCATATGTACCGGGAAATTCAACCTGGAGTCATTGCTTACTTTCGATCGATTACCGTCGATCGCAACACGGGTTATCGTTTTCAATTGGAACGATGGAGTGATGAGAACATACTTGAGCAACGCATCCTGGCAGCCAAAGCGACATGGTTGGAATCGGATAGCACGTGGAGATTGGTCAATGCGCGCATCCGCGACATCGCACCGGATGGAACGGAAAATCTTCGGTACGTGACCCGGATGGATACCACCTTGGATATGCGCATCAGTGATTTTGGTCAGCGGTCAGTCTTGACGTCTGCCTTGATCACGCCCGAACTCGACCAACACATTGAACGCGAGATGCGCCGAGGAGCTCCCGTCGAAATGTTAAAACTGGCACGGTATGGTCGCACGGCAAATCCGTTTTCAATCTACGTCTTGATGTTGATTGGGGTTGGAATAGCGGCGCGGAAATTGCGCGGCGGAATGGGGTATCACTTGTTTTTGGCGGTGATCACCGGTTTTCTGTTTGTGTTCGCCTCCAAAATCATCACCGTGTATGCCGCATCCGTAGCCTTGCCGCCCGACGCGTGGATTTCAACGGACAACTGGCTGCGCTTGGCAGCTTGGCTGCCCAACATCCTTTTCACGGGACTGGGCGCATGGATTTGTTGGAAGGCCCCGAAGTAAAAAGTGCGGAGAAGGATGTCCAGCCTCGTCCTTCTGACATCGCATGAGCGGCCAAAGCTTCTTCTTCGTTCGTGAAAATCCCGTAACACGCACTTCCTGTTCCAGTCATCTGAACGTACGCTGCACCGGAGGATTTCAATGCCATCAGAACGTCCCCGACGACGGGTTCCTTCTGTGTTATTCCCGACTCAAAATCATTGCGCAGGATGTGCTGCCATTCCTCGATAGGGCGATGAAATAACCCGTTCCAATCCATGTCGGAGAGTTGGGGTTGGATGGCCGAGAATGCGGCCTTGGTGGATACGTGAATGCCCGGATGGATAATTGTGACATACAACGGTCCTGGAAATCCAACCTCCATTTTGGAAAGGTGTTCACCGCGGCCCGTCACCAAGGAAGGCTGGCTGAACCAAAAGAACGGGCAATCGGATCCGAGAAGTGCTGCGAGCTCCAGCCCTTCTTCGTCGGTGAGGTTTAAATCCCACAGGACGTTCATCAGCTTCAGCATGCACACGGCATCGCTGCTTCCACCTCCCAATCCCGCTCCCATGGGCAAGGCTTTGAATAGGTGGGCATCAACGCCGCCAATTGGATAGCGATCGTGGAGCAGGGTATACGCGCGATGGATTAAATTATCATCCGCTGCTCCGGGGATGGGAATGCCAGAAACTCGAAGCGCCAGTCCTGGTTCCGGTCGCTTGTGTACCTCGAGGACGTCCTGCCACTGGACAGGCCAAAAACAACTCTCGAGGGCGTGAAATCCGTCGGGGCGCTTGCCGGTGATGAACAGGCCAAGATTAATTTTAGCAGGGGCAAATCCGATCATGTTGAGCCATCATTCGAGGTATCCGAGGCGTTTGAGTTTGCGCTCATCGTCTCGCCAATCTTTGTCGACCTTCACATACAAGTCCAAGAACACCCGTTGACCGATGAACCGTTCGATTTCTTTGCGGGCGTCCATGCCCACGCGTTTGATCATGTTTCCAGCCCGGCCGATGACGATTTGCTTTTGGCTTTCTCGTGCTACCCGAATTTCCGCCCGGATCTTGACAATGTTCTCCTCTTCCTGATATGCATCAACCACCACTTCACATGAATAGGGGATTTCTTGCTTGAAGTGAGTTAATATTTTTTCACGGATGATCTCTGAGATGAAAAAGCGCAGGGGCTTGTTGGTTAATTCATCCTTTGGAAAATAGGGCGGGCTAACGGGCAGGTGCTCCACGATGCGTTCCAGCAACTGATCGATGTTGTATCCGTGCAAGGCGCTAATGGGAGCCACGGTCGCTCTGGGAATGCGCTTTTGCCAATAATCGATGCGTTCCATGGCGATGGTTTGATCCGCGAGATCCACCTTGTTAATCAAAATGAAGACTGGAATGTCCATGTCCGCAATTTTGGCAAACGTTTCGGGATGAGCCAAATCGCCTTCGTTGACGTCGGTTACCAGGAGGATGAGGTCCGCATCTTGCAAAGCAGATCGGACAAACTTCATCATGCCTTCTTGCAATTTGTAAGCGGGGTCCAGCACGCCCGGGGTATCGCTGTACACGATTTGCCAGTCCGGTTCGTTGACGATGCCCATGATCCGATGCCGGGTCGTTTGAGCCTTTTTGTTGATGATGCTCAATCGTTCACCCACCAATTGATTCATCAGGGTGCTTTTCCCCACATTGGGTGATCCGATGATGTTAACGAATCCCGCGCGGTGCTGGGGTTTGGTGGAGTCAGGCATGGATTAATTTCCGTTTGAACGGCGAAGGTACGCCGACTGCCGATATGTTGCATCAGCATTTGGTGGAATGGAACTTAAGTGTATCTTTGTCGTCCCGCTGGCGATTCGTCACCGGGTGGATATCGCGGGGTGGAGCAGTTGGTAGCTCGTCGGGCTCATAACCCGAAGGTCGTCAGTTCGAGTCTGGCCCCCGCAACTAAGAAAACAAGGAAAGAGCAATCAGCAATGGTTGCTCTTTTTTGGTTTTAATACCCTGGCAAACAGTACCTTTGTATTGTCTATCCATATGTAGCCAAAGTCATAGGTCAAGTTTTGATGTTGATCTCCCGATAGGCTAATGCCCTCTGCAAAACAGAGGTTTACATGGGTTATATTGGCAAAACAAAATTGACTGTGATGCGAATCAAACTGATGGCCCTTTGCAAGTCGTTATTAATGCCGTTACAACCATCTTCATCCTCAAGTAAAAGTCCTTCTGATGTCTTCTTTTGACCGCCATTTCGAGTCCTTGCCGGAGTCGTTGCAGTTGCATGCCCTCGACCAGCAGCTTCCCTACATCGCCACCAAGGCGGCCCGCTACCTCGAGGTTGGCCCAGAGCAATACCGCAAGATGGACGCCTTCGGGCAGCCCGTCACGACGGATGTCGACGACCTCGCCGCCATCCAACGCGGATGCGAGCAGCTTATCGAATGCAAGGGGCTCCAAGCCGATGTTCCCTTGACGGACGTTGGGGTGGGGGGATTCTACGCTTTAATGGCCCTTTTTCATTTCAAGAAGAAGGACCGCAAAACGACCCACGGCCATGTGCACGACGGGCAGAGAGGTGCACTTGATACCATCACCTTCGAGCACGCTGTCAGCGGTATGACCGCGACTTTCCTGAACTTCTGCCCTTCCAGGCCATGAGCCCGATTTTTACTGGCAGCTCTCGCCAAACAGCGTAAGGAATACCAAAAGGTCAGATGATCCGATTACCGCGTTTCCATCAAAGTCATAGGCTCCAGCCCACTCGTTGCTGAACGCAGAAAGGAACAATAGAAAATCGGCGACATTCACGACGGAATCTGCATTGAAATCACCGGGACAGAGTCCGCCAGCAATGAACCCATTTCCCCCGCATCCTTCAGCCCACTCCGGGAATGCATATCCTTCTGCACAATGAAAGGCTTGGATTCCGACCTCGATTCCGATTTGCCGGGCACGTCCGTCATCCATGGGTGGGTGAATGCCTCCCCACATGCGCGATAAAGCACTTTCATTCGCGGCATCATAATACGTAGCCCATTGCAATTCAAAATTGACGGAGGGTCCGTCTTCAAAGACCAAAAACTGGTTCATGGTCACTGGCCAAGATCCGAGACCTCCAGGGAAGTACTCACTGCCGGTCAATAAGGTCATGACTTCAGCCGCTGCTCGCGAAAACGTCGAGTGTCCGCTGACGTAGCCAGCAAAAGGCGGAGAGACAAACGTGGGTCGTTGATACGGCCACCAGTTCTTGGCCAAAATCCACCCAACGCCAGCCTCATCGATGAAAGGGACTTCCACATAATCTGGACCGCGCCACGCAAAAACCTTCATTTCCCCCACCGCGTCGGGGTTGAACTGTGCTAGGGGGTCACCTTCTTCCACGACTTCGATATAGCCGGGGATGAGAGGTAGGCCTGCTGGATGATAATTCGCGAGTGTCGTATCGGAAGATTGCCCTCGCTCGGCCATGTAGCGAATCGCGGACAAAGGGCGGACATAATCATAGTATCCCTTTATGCTCCAGGTCGCCAAAGCTGAATCGTGCATGGCTCCTGCCAAGGCCAAATACGCTTTGACCGTGTATTCCAACTTATCGATGATTGGACCTTGTCCCCGCCATCGGAATACGAATTCGGGATATTCCATGACGTCGTTCAGAAGGGTAAACCAGTGGCCCGGTGGGGTTTCAGAATCAGGACCGTCTGCCCAAAATTCAGCCAGGCATCGTGCGTAGTCTCCACGCGGTACCATTTGTGGTTCATAGGGTTCGCCCGTGATGGGATTGAGTTCATGCCCCGGGTGCTGTCCACCGCCGTCAAAAAAGTTGTAGAAGCTCTCAAAATCTTCGGGATCAAGCGGAAAGCTTCCGTCGCTTCCCATGTTGCCAGGAGAAATATCCCACATCACCCCATCGGTCGGATCGAGGTGGGATGACCACACCGATACCATCGCGAAATTCCACTTCCACAAATCGTCGAGTCCGCTGGCTACCGAAGTGGAGTCTAAGTAAATTGGAGCACCGGGGTCTTTCCAAACGTGGTAGGTGCACCCGTCCCGATCCAACAACTGCAAGTCGGCAGAATCCAAAGCAAATGGGACGACCTCACCCCATTCAGGTCCAACGAATTCAGGGATGTTCGTGCTGACGTTACCACTTTGGTCCACAAACAAGGTAAGTTCGATGGGTTGCCAGTGGTTTGGATCGTTGACATCCGGATTACCGGGCATTTCCGGTTGGATGTTGGGATTGATGGGGGCATAGCATTCTGCGGAATAGTCCGTTTCTTCGTTAGCACCATCTTGCAAGCCGAAAGCAATTAGCTGTTCCGCGATGTAATTGCCCAATGCGGCAGGTCCATCCGTCCCATAATCTGTTGAAACGATGCCTATGTCGTATCCCAATTGGGCCATTTGGGAATTGATGTTGAACATTGTGATGGGACCGTCGGGCGTGTTCTCAAACCGCTGCTGCATGAGGCGATATACGGCATAGCTAATGGCTTCTTCCCGCGCTTCGAGCACTTCAGCTGCGCTCTCGGGGATGCTCACGCCATCAAATGCACACTCAAAACCTGACCACGTTTTTCCTAGGAAAAAAGTCTCCGTCGGCCCTTGCTCATAGGCTGTCCAGCAGTCAAACATTGCAATGGATGTATGCAGCAAATTCCGCGCGTGAACGGTGGGCCGTGCAAAGTCATTGCGTATCCCCTCGAGTACTTGCTCATTCCATAGATGTGCGATTGTTTCGTCTTCGGATGATTGAGCTTGAGCGGAGAAGGACCAAGTCAAAAGAGTTAGCAATGCTAAGATTGAAGCACGAATGGAGTTATAAAGCATCGATGTACCTTTGGTGGTTGCAAGGTACAAAAATAGCATCTTCCAACTTGTCCATCATGAATTCAACGACTTCCCACATCCTCGTAGCAGCAGGCTTTTGCATCCTCGGTTTTATCCTAGCACGGGTGACAATGCCTCCTCCGCCCATGGAAAAAGCCACCGTTTTTGACGGCATGATAACAGGAGCGATGGAAGGGTTGAATGGAGACGGTCATGTTCAGGTGATTGTCAAATCCTTGGAGTCGTCTGACTTTCAGGGCGACACCGTTTTTGCGATTCCAGGTGGGGAAGTCCACATAGAGAAACAAGGCGATGACGTTGAAGTGGATGTTATAATGACAGAGGGCGATGCCAATGAGTGGATTGAAAAATCAACAGAAGGCACCGTGGTGAAGAAGCGAATTGTAGTCACTTCGGAAGACTGAAGCCCCAGTTCCTATTCGGAGAGTTCTCCCATTTTGCCGTCGTGGTAATCCAAGATGGCTCGCTGCACCCCTTCAATGTCATTCATCACAAAAGGGCCATGACTGAATACAGGTTCATGGAGTTCCGCACCGCTCAAAAAGAGCACACGGACGGGATCCAGGCACTCCAATTCGATAGTTTCCGCCGCTCCTTTTTGAAGTACAGCCATCTGGTGGCCCTCTGCGGACTGACCGTTGATGCGCACGTTTCCGTCCAGCACATAAATCGCCCCCACCCAATCGCCGTTGACGGGCACCGAAAGATTGGCTCCTGGGACATCGCATTGCAGGTTGCAAATCCGCATGGGGTGGTCTGCGTGAATCGGAGAAACTGTAGATCCCCACTCGCCTTGAACCAATGAGATGCTCCACCCGTTCTCTTCCCATGAAGGGGTCTCTGAGGCCGATAATGGTTGATAGCTTGGTGGATTCATTTTTTGAGCGCGTGGGGTGTTGACCCAGAATTGAATGATCTCAAGCAGGCCCCCCGACTCGGCCAATTCATCACTCGGACGTTCGCTATGAACAATTCCAGAGCCGCTGTTCATCCATTGGGTTCCCCCAGCCGTCACGCTATGATCTGTTCCCAGGGAATCTCGATGCCTCAATGCCCCCGAATAAATGCATGTAACCGGACTGAAACCGCGGTGTGGATGAGGTCCTACTCCAATTTCCAACGGCGACTGATCACCGGGCAGTACTTCTTGCCAATGATGAATCAAAAGGAAAGGACCGATGCGCTCCAAACTTCCATGAGGCAGGGGTTGCTCAATCCAATTGCCACCCATGTTAACGCGTTGCGCTGAAATAATTCGTTGAATTCGGTCGTTCATTTTGTTGAGCTGGCGGTTGTTGGGGCGTGAAGAACTGCGGTATATTTACCGGTAGAATTTAAACGGGAAATATCAACGAACCATGAATACAGGTTACTCTTTTGGTTTTTTTGCAATCCTCATTGGAGGTGTGTTGTCGGGATGCGGTGGCGGGTCAGATACGGCTGTAATCACGAATGAAAGCGCAGATTTGGGGGCATGTGATTGCCTCGTCGAAATGAGCGGCGCCTTGCAGGAGGTAATCAGCAACGAGAACAATGCGACGTGGACGGCGAAACAGTGGACGGAGGAATTGGGCAAGGCTTCTTCACCGTGCATGAGCAAGTCGAGAACGCCGCAAGAACTGTCAGTCTGGAGCCAAGAGCAGAGCACTTGCGAATCCTATGCTGCATACAAGGAACTTGTTGAGACCTTCCGGACAAAAATGGTGGCTGCCAAAGGAGACGGACAGTCCATGCCGCAAAACATCCGGGATATTTCTGAAGAAGGTGCGAAGGGATTGCTCGATGAGTTGAGCAAACAACGCTAACGCCCGAATACGGATTTTACAGGTTAATCCGAGAGCTCCGAATCGGAGTTGTTGGTCTGAACCCCCAATTCTTCCATCAGGTTTTTGACTTCGGCTTCCGTGCTGTGCAATTGAGTTTGGCAGTGCTTGAGTAGCACAGCGGCTCGGCGAATGGCCTGAGTCAGCGTATCGACAGAGATGTCATCGCTTTCGAGTAATTCCATCAAGCCGCGCAGTTCGTGCAGAGCGTCATCAAATTTTTCGGGGACTTCGGGATTGTCAGCTTTTTTCGCCATGGTATGATGTTACGTGTCTGAGGCCGAAGAAGTTGCATCATCGACCGTTACATTTAATTGCCCGTCGTGTGCACGGATTTGAAGTTGCTCTCCCGAGGAAATACCCGCAACACGAGATAAAACCTTGCCTTCGCGCTCGAGCAGCATGAAGCCTCGCTGCAGGGTTTGGTCCGGGCCAATGGTGCGGAGGGTCCGTTGAAAATGCGCGAGTAAGGTCCGGTGTGCAGCTAATTGTTGGAGAGAGGAACGGGCCATGCGGTGCTGAAAATGACTCAATTCTCGACGAGATTGCTCGAGTTTGAATTGGCTTGACTGCATGCATCTCCGTTGCCACTCTCGAAGTTCGTTTTGCTTTCGCCCAAGAATCGAGGGGCCTAGATTCCGCAAGTGATTCGCGATGGCAGATAGCTCCGTCTGGCGCTGAGAGATGACGTGCTTCCCGGACCACCGAATGACCTTTGAATGGGCGCTTAATTCTTGCCGACGCTCGCTCACCCAGTGGGTAACTCTTTGGTTCAATTGCTGGAGCATTTCATCCAATTGGTACTCAGCCTCTTCAAAGCGATCTGTCAAGCCGACGGCGACATCTGTTGGGGTTTTCCATGCCCGATTGGCCACTAAGTCTGCAACCACCAGGTCGGATTCATGCCCAATGCCGGTCCATACGGGAACACTGGATCGCGAGATGGCAAGGCATACTTCTAAGTCATTGAAGGCATCCAGGTCGAGTTTTCCGCCTCCGCCACGAACTAAGACAATCAGGTCAGGACGTGAAGCGGTTGCTTGGTCGATGGCCCGGACCAATTCTTCTGCAGCCGTCAGCCCCTGAACGCTGGATTGAAACGCTTCGATTTGGATGCGGTACCCCCGTGAATGACCAAGTGATTTGGTGATAAAGTCACGGAAACCACTGGTGCCATGGGAGCCAACAAGGGCGACTTTTTGAGGCAAAAATGGAACCGGTATGCGCCGATTTAGATCGAGAACACCTTCTTTTTTGAGGCGCTCGATGGTTGCTTGCTTGCGGCGCTCCAATTCTCCCAGCATGAAGCGCAACTCGATCTTATCGATGTGCAAGGAGACCCCATATCGTTCGTGGAATTGTATCCGTGCGGAAAAAACCACTTCGGACCCGGCCTGTAAAACTTGACCTGCTTCAGGGCCCAACTCTTCGAGAATCCGCTTTCCGTTCGCCGCCCATATGATGCCGCGCATTTTCGCATTTTGTCTTCCTTCGGACTCTTCGACCAAGTCGAGGTAAACGGTTCGCTCGCCCAAGTTGCCAGAAATGCTGACGATTTCTGCTCGTACCAGCCAACTTTTGTTCGCCGTAGCACGTTCCAAAGCGAGCCGAATCGACCGAGCGACTTGGCTCAGCGAATAAACTTTAGACTCATTGGAGGTGGGAGGAGAATTCAAATCGGCTGCTTGTTGGCGTAGTTGAGGGGGAAAAGATACAAACGGGCGATTGAGTGTACCTTGCCTGCGATGATTCAAGTTTTAGAATGTATGCGCGTTTTGGTCTTCCGTGCAATGTGCATGGGGGGATTGAGTGCAGTCACCCTCACGTCCGTTTGGGCTCAGTGGGGATGGTGCGCCAGCGATGTGGCAGCCAATCAATTTACGGCCGTTCGAATGGTGGCGGGGGAGGAAAATGCATCGACAGTTTGGCGCGCTTCCTATGCGTTTGGAAAGGAGTCCATGTCCACCTCAGAATTGGGATGGTTTTATGATAGTTCGGGCACTTGGCAACCGGTATCGGGTGATTTGGATCTGAGCTGGCGCGGGGCCGGATTGGAGTTTGCATATCGAAAGGCATACGAGCCTGAAAGCCGTCCATTCAATGGATTTTTTGCAGGAATTCACGCGAGTTTGCGGCACGTCGTTTCAGCGTGTTCTGAGGTTGCAATGGCAGATGGGGCGATTCCAGCTCAGGTCTATGGGGCCTATGGTCAAGCGCCCGCCACGCATGTCATGAACGCAACGATCATGGGTGTGGGGCTGGAGCTTGGGTGGGCGTTGGCTACTGAACGAAGGGTGGCTTTGGAGTTTTTTGTAGCACCTATTTTCCAAGGCGTGACCCGGTTCTACCGAGAAACCGATTCAAAATGGAATTCCGAGGAGGCGTTGGATGCTGGGATGGTGAACCGATTGCGCGCCTCTTATGCGCCCAGATCCGTCGCTCGAGGAATTTATTTGCGTCAAACCGGTCCGTGGTTAAGATTTGGAACGGTACTTTATGTGAATCCACAACCGACCCCAAAAAATTGAGACCATGAAATTAAGACGAGTTGTATCGGCAATAGTTCTTGTCGCCTTGGCCATTGCAACGGCGCTGTATTTTAAGCCCGCTGCAGATAGATCGGAAATGGAGGCTTCAAATGCACTGACTGCTGGTGCATTGTATGCGGCCATGGCAGGGAAAACGGACGGCGAAAATTCCACCTATTTGGATCAGGTCATCTCTATTTCTGGAAATGTGATTAAGCAAGATGGTCAAGTCCTCATTCTTGAGCCGGGCATCGCTTGTCGGCTGGAAGCAGCGGTTTCTGGGGATGAATGGAAGGCAGGTGATGTGGTTCAGGTAAAGGGCCGAGTTTTGGGCTATGACGATATGTATGACGAGGTGCAGGTGGATTTTGCCGTGGTGGAATAATCGAAGCTTTTCGAGGAATCAATGCCGTTTACTGGAACAGAAATAACCCGGTGAATCCGAGCAGGAAAAGCATGCCCAAGGCGGACAAGACATGCAACCATTTTGGTGGGCGTGAGGAGGCGGGAAACCCTTGGTGGCTGACCAAGTACCAATTGGCGGCTGCGACCAGCGGAGCGACGAGAAAGCTCAAGGTGGTGGCGACGTCGACCAGGGTGCGGATGTCGCTGGGAAAGGCCAGGATTAGGAACAGAGCCCCCGCTGCTACCCCCATCAGGCTGAATCGTTCCAATCTTTGCAAGGGCGTGGTCGTAATTTCCAGGCTTGCTACCGCACGAGCCAACGCCCTGGAATATCCATCCAAGCAAGCAATACAAGTTCCGAGCATGGCCGAAAATGCGGCGGCGCCAATAGCCCAAGCGCTCCAATCTCCAATGACGGAAGTGTACATGCGGACGATGCCAGATGCGAATGCAGCCGTCCCTTGGGGAAGTTCGGTTCCGTGCGCGTACAACACCATGGCTCCCATCCCCAAAAACATCACCGCCAGAACGGCAGATATCACGTAGCCAAGATTGAATTCACGCAACGTTGCGCGTAAACTTGGACGGTAACCAGTTTGCTTGATTCGTTCAAGTGTCCAGATGCTGTTCCATGTGCTGAGGTCTACCGCAGTGGGCATCCAGCCCATTAGGGCGATTAAAAAAGCCAAACCGGCACCCTCCCAAGGGGTGAAGTCAGGCGGGGGACTCGGTACTGTCTGCAACGGTGTATTCATCCAAGCCGCACCAAATGCAACAACGGTGCTGAGGAGAAGCACTGCAGCAATCCACTTGATCAAGCTGTCCAATGCTCGATACCTTCCCACGGTCAAAAGCACCGTTGCGCAAAGAAACACACCCATTGCCAACCCCGGTGTAGCGTTGATTTGCAGTCGTTCTGACGCTCCAAAGAGGTTGTCCAAAAAGGCTGCTGTTACGATGCCCACGGCACCCATGACAAAAAAGCACGTGCCCGTGGCGATGATGAAGTAGGCCCAAGCGGCTCCTTTGCCGAGCGAGCGGTATCCCTCGATGAGGGATTGGCCAGTCGCACTGGCATACCGACTCCCGAATTCAAAAAAGGGGTATTTCGCGACGTTAGCGGCGATTACGGCCCAAAGCAGTCCGAATCCCACGAGCGCTCCAGCTCGGGTCGATTGGACCAGGTGGCTCACGCCAATGGCCGTGGAGGCAAATAAAATTCCAGGCCCCAACACCGCGAGCCAATTGGTCGAAGTTTCGTGTCCACCGGTTTCGTGTCCACCACTTTCCATGGTTTATTCGGTGCCTTTTGCGTCCAAGTATCGGTAGGTCACCCACATTTTCCATCCCACCAAGGCTTGCTCCCACTTCTTGAGTTGGGTCAAATCTTGTCGGCGTGAAAACCGGGGCAACAGGATGCGGTTGAGTTGACTGAGGATGCGGTAGAATAGGAGTTCCATGCCTTCGATGCAGTTCGTATACGCCGAAGTTAAGGCATGGACGCTTACTTCTTTTCGCCTACGAATCCATCTTCTTTGTACCGAAACAAAACATTGAAGGTGGTCAGTGATCCATAAATCCGAGTGATGTATTGCTGCAATTCCACCTTGTTTGCGTCGGTCAATTTGTCGTTCGCATTGAGTTTCGCCTCAAGCACTCTCAACCGATCCCGGGTCATCACAATTTTGTGAAAGAACGACTCTATGGGAAGGTCTTTTGTTTTTAGATCCCGGTCAGCGGGCTGCAAAATGAGGCTTCCACCATCCCAACGGTCACCCATCTCGACGGCCTCAATGCGGTCGTCCCCGCGCAGTTTGTCGGTGAAATCATCCAGGACGTGTTCCATCGCCGTCATGATATCGCTGACGTCGGGTTCAGTGGGGTCGCTCGCGGCTTCGATGACGCTCCATAGGTCGTAAGCTTTCGCGATCGATTTCTCTCCGACGTCCCGAAAGTAAACGCGCCAGAAATCACCGTCTGTGCCAAAAATGACTCCTTCACCGTGCGTCGGGTGATTGATTTTTGCTCCCTGTCCTAACATGGCCTTATGATTTTTCATTTTATACTGAAGCTGCGACAAAAAGTTGCATTCACCGGTTGGTTCGAACGTTTTCAAAACCGGGGTGTGGGCATCTCATTGCATCAATCATTGCTATTTCTGCCTTCTCGCTTGCATCTTGCGGTCATGGAGACCAAACGCAGGAGATACCGGTGGGATCGCATCGCTGGAGCAGGAATAACTCTCGCCACAGCATTGGTTCTTTTCGTGGCTTGGATTACGCCAGAAACCAGGCCAGCTGCGTACGAATTGGCTCACCCTGGCATCGATGAATTGGGTGAATTGAGCGAGAGTGCAGCGGCTGAAATTGCTGAAGCCCATCCTGTGGCGGCGGTAAGGTCAGAAAACATGGAGGAAGTCTTGCCTTGTTCGTGCAACAAACGCGTACTGAAATTACCGAAGAACCCGTATACCGCTCATCAACAAGCAGCCCGTAACCTGCCCAGTAGCTTCTTTGTGAAAGACAAATCTGAGATGGACGCAGGCAAAAAACGGGGCAAGTTGGTCTCTGTAACCGACGGCCGAGGCTACCACATCGCGCCACTTTCGCACAGTTATGCTGTATTGCTTCCTGAAGTGGCTTCCCTCTTGGAAGACATGGGACAAGCGTTTGCAGATCAACTGGAAGGCACGCCGAGCGCTGGCACAACGTTTCGGGTCACGAGTTTGACAAGAACAGCTCGTCAACAAGACCGGTTGGGCCGCCGGAATTACAACGCGATTCAAGAGGCATCAACACACAGTTACGGCGCATCATTTGACATTGCATACACCGATCGGCCCAGCAACGAAGCGGATTGTTCTGCTCCTACCCGGGCTATACAGCGGGTGCTGAGTTCATTTCAGAAGTCCGGACGCATTTTGGTCATTCCAGAACGGAATTGCATGCACATCACCCTGCGACCTTAGAGGTGAATGACCTCTCCGTAGGCAGCGGCGGCGGCTTCCATGACGGCTTCACTCAGGGTCGGGTGAGGGTGAATGGTTTTGATGAGTTCATGACCGGTGGTTTCTAGCTTTCGCAAGGCGACCAATTCAGCCACCATCTCCGTGACATTGGCTCCGATCATATGGCCTCCGAGCAACTCTCCGTATTTCGCGTCAAATACCAATTTGACGAAGCCATCCTTGTGGCCCGATGCGCTGGCTTTGCCTGAAGCAGAGAAAGGGAATTTCCCAACTTTGACCTCGTGCCCAGCTTCTTGAGCTTGGGCTTCGGTCATGCCAACACTCGCCACTTCTGGAAAGCAATAGGTGCAACCAGGAATGTTTCCGTAGTCGATGGGGTCGGGAGAGTGGCCTGCGATTTTTTCGACACACGTGATACCTTCAGCCGATGCGACGTGAGCCAAAGAGGGGCCCGGAACGCAATCGCCAATGGCGTAGTAGCCCGGGATGTTGGTTGCGTAATAGTCATCTACGACGACCTTGCCGGCATCGACGACGATTCCCACGTCTTCTAGGCCGATGTTTTCGATGTTAGCAACCACTCCCGCTGCACTCAGCACAACATCGCATGCGATGGTTTCTTCGCCTTTTTTCGTCTTGACTTGCACGATTTGATCGCTGCCCTTTGATTTCACGCTCAGGACTTCGGATGATGTCATCACTTTGATTCCTGTCTTTTTGAAGCTCTTCTCAAGTTGCTTGCTGACGTCGGAGTCTTCTACCGGCACAATGCGGTCCTGGTATTCAATCACGGTGACTTCAGTACCAATGGCGTTGTAGAAGTAAGCGAACTCCACACCGATGGCGCCAGATCCCACAACGACCATTCGCTTGGGTTGCTTCTTTAGGGTCATCGCCTCCCGGTATCCAATGATGTTCTTGCCGTCCTGCGGAATGGACGGAAGGTGCCGGCTGCGGGCCCCTGTGGCTATAATGATGTGGTCAGCGTGCAGGGATTGCTTTTTGCCTCCCTCATCGGTCACCTCAAGCTGTTTGCCCGGCAATAATTTACCCGTACCCATGATGACATCAATCTTGTTCTTTTTCATCAAGAACTGAACCCCTTTGGACATTCCGTCTGCAACACCGCGGCTGCGTTTGACCATTCCTCCGAAGTCGGCTTTGGGTGTTGCGACAGAGATGCCGTAATCCTCCGCATGCTCGATGTACTCGAAGACATTAGCGCTTTTCAACAAGGCTTTGGTAGGGATGCATCCCCAATTGAGGCAAATGCCACCGAGGGCTTCGCGTTCTACCACAGCTGTTTTTAATCCCAATTGGCTAGCGCGAATCGCGGTTACGTATCCGCCCGGGCCGCTTCCAAGAACAATTACGTCGTACTTCATGGTGTGTATTCGTCCAATTCTGATTTCGCCTGCGAAGTTAACGCATCAATTCGAGTCTTGAGCCCTTCCATGCGCTACCTTTGACGTTTCATTTTACGCAACAAACGAAGACGAGTAACATGCTGAACATCATCCTTTTTGGCCCTCCCGGAGCGGGGAAAGGAACACAGAGTGCTTTTTTAGTAGAGCATTTTGGGTTGGTTCATTTGAGCACGGGAGACATTTTTCGAGCCAACATTAAAGGCGAAACAGAATTGGGTAAGTTGGCTCAATCTTACATGGACCAGGGCAAGCTTGTGCCGGACGATGTAACCATCAGCATGCTGGAGTCGGAGGTGGATAATCACCCAACGGCGAAAGGATTTATTTTTGACGGATTTCCGCGGACAACCGCTCAGGCCGAGGCATTGGATGCCTTTTTGAATGGCCGCAATGCACCCATCGCGTGCATGTTGGCTCTGGATGTGGATGAAGATGAATTGAAAGCCAGGTTGTTGGCTCGTGCCAAAACCAGCGGCCGACCCGATGACGCAAACCCAACGGTGATTCAAAAACGCATTGATGTTTACAATGCTGAAACAGCGCCGGTAGCTGGTCATTATGCAGAACAAGGCAAGTACACCGGTGTAGACGGCATTGGAACAATTGAGGAAATCACGGAGCGCTTGTGCGCCGCGGTTCCCAGCGAATAATTTAAATTGACTCATGTCGGGCGAAAATTTTGTTGACTACGTCAAGATTTGTTGTCGCTCTGGAAAGGGTGGGCCAGGCTCTGCGCATTTTATGCGCAACCGAATGACGGCCAAAGGCGGTCCTGATGGAGGCGATGGCGGTCGAGGTGGGCACATCATCATTCGAGGCAACGAGCAGCACTGGACGCTGCTGCACTTGAAATACTCACGGCACGTCATTGCAGCCCATGGTGAACCCGGACGAGGCCAACACAAACACGGTTCTAACGGCAAGGACGCTTACATCGATGTCCCATTGGGTACCGTTATCCGAGATGCTGAGACCGAGGAGATCATCGTAGAAATTCTGGAGGAGGGGGAGGAGTTTATCATCACGCCGGGTGGGCGCGGTGGCCTCGGAAACGATCATTTCAAATCGCCCGTTCGTCAGTCGCCGACTTATGCTCAGCCCGGAGAAGAAGGAAGGGAAGAGTGGAAAATTTTGGAGCTGAAATTGTTGGCAGATGTCGGCCTTGTTGGATTTCCGAATGCCGGAAAATCCACGCTTCTGTCCGTTGTCAGTGCAGCAAAACCGGAGATCGCTAATTACCCATTCACGACGCTCAAACCGAATTTGGGCATGATTCCTTACCGCGATGACCGCTCATTCGTGATGGCGGACATTCCCGGAATTATCGAAGGTGCATCTGAAGGCAAGGGATTGGGATTGCGTTTTTTGAGGCACATAGAGCGCAATCCAGTGCTCTTGTTTTTGGTGCCTTCTGACGCTGATGACATCCGGAAGGAATATGAAACGCTGCTCGGGGAATTGGAAAAGTACAACCCGGATTTACTGAAAAAGAATCGGCTGCTTGCCGTGTCTAAATCAGACTTATTGGACGATGAACTGGAGGAGGCCATTCGAGCGGAAATAACAGATTTAGACCCCATTTTCTTTTCCAGTGTTGCCCAAAAAGGATTGCAGCCATTGAAGGACAAGATTTGGAAGGCCATGGAAGATGCGACGGTATGGTAAGCCCCATCGGATTTGAATAGAATCAGCTCAATGAATACGCACCTGCACTTGCACCCTGATGTTCGAACCGCCCTCCAAAACGGTGAGCCTGTTGTTGCATTGGAAAGTACCATTGTCGCGCACGGGATGCCATATCCCGCCAATTTGGAGACTGCGCGGCAACTGGAGTTCCTTGTGCGCGAGGGTGGAGCAACGCCCGCCACCATTGCCGTTGCAAACGGCCAAATGCACATTGGATGCAGTGCAGACATGCTCGAATCCTTGGCGTCGGAAGAAGGGGTTTGGAAAGTCTCCCGCCGAGATTTGCCGATGGCCCTGGCTCAGAAGGTTTTAGGGGCTACTACGGTCAGCGGCACCCTCATCGGTGCGGATTTGGCAGGGATTTCCGTGTTTGCCACCGGTGGAATCGGCGGCGTTCACAGAGGAGTTTCGGAGACGTGGGATATTTCTGCGGACATCCCGGAGATGGCACGTGCGAGGGTTGCGGTGGTCAGCGCAGGAGCGAAATCGATTCTCGACCTGCCCAAAACGCTCGAGGCCTTGGAGACTTCAGGAGTCTCTGTTCTGGGCTACCAAACGGATGAATTCCCGGCTTTCTTTGTCCGAGAAAGCGGATTGACATTGCCGCATCGATGCGATAACGCCTCACAAGTGGCACGTGCAATGCAAGCTAAATGGGATTTGGAGCTCGCTGGTGGATTCTTAGTAGCCAACCCCATTCCCGAAGAGCATGCCGCTGATCCTTCCCTCGTGCAAACCGCGATTGAAGCGGGATTAGAGGCCGCACGGAGCGCCGGCATTGAAGGAAAGCAACTCACCCCATACCTCTTGCAATTCATCAATGAAGTAACCGAAGGAGCCAGCTTAAAGGCCAATCGGAAACTGGTCGAGCACAATGTCGCTTTGGGAACCGCCATTGCGGTGGAATATGCACGATTGAAAAAAGCCAGCTGATTAGCATCACCTACCTTGGTCAGAAGCGCCGTAAATTCGCGCTATGAAGCAGACGGATTCAATGGCATCTGAAGCGCAGGAATTAACGGGAAAGCCGGACTTCCGCAGGGTGCTTTTGGATGATTACCGCCTGGCCTGTTTGAGCCGTGAAGCCTCGCTATTGGGGCGAAAGGAGGTGCTGGGAGGCAAGGCTAAGTTTGGTATTTTTGGTGATGGCAAGGAGTTGGCACAAATCGCCTTGGCCAAAGTGGTACAGGATGGCGATTGGCGTTCTGGATACTACCGCGATCAAACGCTCATGATGGGCAAAGGCTTGCTGGATGTCCGTCAGTTTTTTGCGGCGCTATACGCTGACACGGACGTCGAGCGAGAGCCTTCTTCCGCCGGTCGCCAAATGGGAGGACATTTTGCGACGCGCTTTCTCGATGAGAAGGGCCAATGGTTGAGCCATATGGGGCAATTTAATAGTTCGGCGGACATCAGTCCCACAGGCGGTCAAATGCCACGGCTTTTGGGTTTGGCACAGGCATCTAAGCTGTATCGAACGATGGACGGAGTGGCCAACTCGAAGCCGGGCTTTACCTCGAACGGCAATGAAATCGCCATCGGAACGATTGGAGACGCGAGCACCTCGGAAGGTTTGTTTTGGGAAACGATGAATGCTGCTGGGGTCCTGCAAGTACCGATGTTAATGAACGTGTGGGATGACGGTTACGGAATCAGCGTGCCGAAAGAATTTCAAACCACCAAAGGGTCTATTTCTCAGTCCTTAAGTGGCATGGAAAAAGAGGAGGATTCCAATGGATTGGTGATCATGCGGGTTAAGGGTTGGGATTATCCGAGCCTCATCGCCACTTATGAGGAGGCGGCGCATCGCTGTCGCACAGAACATGTTCCTGTATTGGTGCATGTCGAGGAAGTAACTCAGCCCCAGGGCCACAGTACATCCGGTTCGCATGAGCGCTACAAATCTCCTGAGCGCATGGCTTGGGCTGCGGAGTATGACTGCATTGAGCAGTTTGGAAAGTTCTTGACGTTGGAGGGAGCGGCGACGCCGGAGGAACTCGCAGAAATTCGCAAAGAGGCCAAAAAAGAGGTCCGGAATGAGCAGAAAACAGCTTGGGCGGACTTCCGATTGGAGTTGGAGCAGGAGATGGATGAGGTCATTCAGCTCATCCTTGCTGTCGAGCCAAATGCCCCTGAAATAGAGCAACTCAAGGCAGGGATATTTCCAGGACGAGCAGAAATTCATGGTGCCGCTCGATCCATTTTGGCGCGCCACACCGGTGCGTCCTCTGCTGGGCGAACGGCACTGCAAACGTTTTCAGAACGAATGGCCCATGAAAACCGCACACGATACAGCCGTCATCTATACAGTGAGGGTGACGACTCCGTGCTGAAAGTGGTGGCTGTTGCACCGGAGTATGGAGAGGAGGAATGGGTGGACGGCAGGTTGGTGCTCCAAAAGAATTTCGAAAAGCTCTTTGAACGTCACCCGGAGCTGGTGACTTTTGGAGAGGATACCGGAAAGATTGGAGGAGTGAACCAATCGATGGAGGGCATGCAGGAGAAATTCGGTGAGCTGCGGGTGGCGGACACAGGCATCCGGGAGTGCACGATTGCAGGCCAGGGAATTGGCCTCGCGATGCGCGGCTTTCGACCCATCGCTGAAATCCAATACCTCGATTACATCTTTTACGCTTTGCAGATATTGAGAGATGATGCTGCCACTGTGCGCTACCGCTCGGCGGGAGGGCAGAAGGCACCGCTCATTGTCCGAACGCGCGGTCACCGACTGGAAGGCATTTGGCACAGTGGATCGCCGATGGGCACCATTGTGCACGCCCTGCGCGGCATGTATGTCTGCGTCCCGCGCAACATGACGCAAGCGGCGGGAATGTACAACGCCCTGCTGCAAGCCGAAGAGCCCGCATTGGTGATTGAGTGTTTAAACGGTTATCGATTCAAAGAACGGCTGCCTAGAAACCTGGGCGAATTCACGGTCCCGCTGGGCATTGCAGAGGTGGTTCGAACGGGAACAGATGTGACGGTGGTTTCGTACGGCTCCACCTTCAATTTGGCCGCTCGCGCTGCTGAGCGGTTGGAGGAAAAGGGGGTGCACGTAGAACTCGTGGATTTACAAACCTTGCTGCCATTGGATCGCACTTCCGTGGTAGGCGCTTCGCTTGCCAAAACGAACCGATTGCTTGTAGTTGATGAAGACGTTCCAGGAGGAGCAAGCGCATACATCTTGGAGGATGTGTTGAACCGCCAAGGGGGGTGGAAATTTTTGGATGCAGCACCCAAAACATTGACTGCGCAGCCGCATTTACCGCCCTATGGTTCCGATGGGGATTACTATTCGAAACCCAATGCAGACGATATCTATGATGCGGTGTACAGCATGATGAACGAATCAAACCCGGAGCGGTTTCCTCGGTAACATGCAGGAGGAATCATTTGCCTTGCGTTCGGATTTCATCGATTTGCTTCAGTTACTGAAGGCTACCGGATACGCAGCGACAGGAGGAGAGGCGAAAATGATGGTTGATGACGGCTTGATCACAGTCAACGATGAATTGGAATCGCGCAAGCGGCGCAAGCTGCGGGGGGGCGATGTGGTGACAATTGACAGCCAGGTGCGCATCATCATAGGGTGAATTGAGGGGAGGTGTTGGTAATAAAAAAGCACCTCTTCGAGAAGGCCTTCGGAGATTTTTACGTTAATTGAATCCTCAATCAAATGCGTTATGATGAAGAAGTGGTTTTTTATGATGCTTTTGGCCGGCTTATCGGGCTTGTCCGGTTCGCTTGATGCGCAACAAATGCTTCGAGGTCGTGTCGTAGATGCGGAATTGGGCGACCCTATATTTTCGGCAAATGTCATCATTGAGGGAACGACGACAGGGGTCACAACGGATTTTGACGGACAGTTTTTGCTGCCAATCGCTCAGTTTCCGGTGCAGCTTCAAGTCAGTTTCATTGGCTACACCTTGAAGCGCGTCACGGTGCAGGGGTTGGATGACAAGCTGACCATCAAGTTGGCACCGGACCAAATCCTGATCGATGCAGCGGAAGTCATCGGGGACCGCATCAGCGAGAAGCAAAAGCAGGCGCCTCTGACCGTGGAGTCCATGGACGTCATTGCCATCAAAGAAGCGCCTTCGGGCTCGTTCTATGAAGGCCTTGGTAACCTCAAAGGGGTGGATGTGACGTCTGCGAGTCTCGGATTCAAAATCATCAACACGAGGGGATTTAACTCTACGTCTCCTGTGCGCTCTTTGCAGCTCATAGATGGAATCGATAACCAAAGTCCGGGATTGAATTTCTCGCTGGGCAACTTCCTCGGCGCTTCAGATTTGGACGTGAAGAGTGTAGACATAGTCGCAGGTGCGAGTTCAGCGTTTTATGGTCCGGGTGCCTTCAATGGGGTCATCTCGATGGAGACGAAATCTCCGTTTCAATTTCCAGGAGTGAATGCCTCCATTCGGGTAGGTGAACGTGAGCTGAATGAGTTGGCGTTTCGATATGCCGACTACATCACGGATGCCAACGGAGACCCGGTGCTCGGATTCAAGCTCAATGCTTTCCGCCTCACTGCCTACGATTGGGAAGCAACCAATTACAATCCGGTCGATGGTTCACTCGTGGACAGTGACAATCCGGGTGGCTTCGACGCTGTGAATATATACGGGGATGAATACAAGCCCGTGTTTGATTATTCGGGCGATGGAAGCAGCAATTCCCGTGGCCTCGGGAATTTTTTCCGCACAGGATACAAGGAAATCGATCTGGTCGATTACAACACCGAAAACCTGAAGGTTAGCACAGCGCTGCATTGGCGGCTCAAGCCAGAAGAGACCTACGAAAGTCCCGAGTTGGTCTACGGATTTAATTCCGGCTTTGGCACGACGGTTTACCAGGGAGACAACCGATTCAGCTTGCGCGACATTGAATTCTATCAGCATAAACTGGAATTGCGTAAATCGGGCAAGTGGTTTGTACGCGCATACCGAACGAGCGAGGATGCGGGAAATTCCTATGATCCATACGCTACCGCCCTAAAACTGCAGGAAAGAACGCGATCGGATTATCAGTATTCTAAGGTGTACTACCGCTACTGGGTCGATAGCATTGTGCCAGGAATCAATGAGACATGGCCTGATTTGGTTCAAACAGGGGTGGATCCCGAATTTGGTTTCCCCATCTACGGGTACGAGGAAGGAGCGATTCCATCTTGGTACTCGGCCTATGGAGATTCATTGTCCATCTGGCACTCCCAAGTTCAGGCGTGGGCCAATGCCGGATATGCAGGCCTGGGCGACGTCGCCGAAAACCCGCTAGGTTATTGGGCTCCAGGAACCCCAGAATTTGAGCAGAATTTTAACGAGTTGATTGCGGCCAAAAACAACGAAGGCGAGGGCGGAACACGCTTTTTTGACCAGTCGAGTTTGACCCATGCACACGGAGAGTACATTTTTGAGCCGCAGGGATTAGAGGAGATTCGGGTGGGCGCCAATTACCGCCGCTACACTCCGTGGAGCGATGGCACGATTTTCAGCGATACGACCGATGAACGCATTGTCAATCAAGAAGTAGGATTCTACACGGGCATCAAGCGCCGATTCCTCGAAGACCGACTCATCGCCACGGGAACAATCCGCGCGGACAAAAACCAAAATTTTGACTGGGTCTATTCGCCTGCAGCATCTTTGGTTTTTAGCCCTAGAGAGCAGGATTACCTCCGCATGAGCTTCAGTTCGGCCCTGCGCAATCCAACGCTTGCTGATCAGTACCTTTATTTGGACGTGGGCCCAGCGACGCTGGTGGGAAATCTGCTTGGTGCGGATAGTTTGATCACCATTGACAGCTTCATCGATTTTAGAAACAGCGCGGATGCGTCAAATGGTCAGTACGGTCTCAACCGAGATACCCTTGTTTATTTCGACATCGATCCCATTCGCCCAGAAAGGGTGCGAACATTTGAAATTGGCTACCGAACCACGCTCGGCGAGAAAGTATACGTTGATGGGGGATACTATTTCAGCGTCTACGAAGATTTCATTGGTTATAACATCGGATTGGAAGCTTTATTTATCGGCGATGAACAATCGCCTCGCGCGGTTGATGTCTATCGGTATGCGGCTAATTCACTGAGTGAAGTCCGAACGCAAGGAGCCTCGCTCGGGATCAATTACTACGCAAGCAATCAGTTGATGGTTTCGGCCAATGGCAGCTGGAATGAATTGGTGAAAACAGATGAAAACGACCCCATCATTCCGGCCTTCAACACGCCGAGGTTTAAATACAACCTCGGCCTGACGGGGCGCGACTTTAAGTTGAAAGGCAAATCAACTTGGGGTTTTGGCGTCAATTACAAATGGGTGCAGGCATTTGTCTTTGAAGGATCCCCTCAATTCACAGGGAACGTCCCGACTTACGATTTGCTCGACGCGCAGGTCAATGCCATCATCGAACCATTGAACCTGACCGTGAAGTTGGGTGGTTCCAACCTTCTGCAAAACATTCACATCGAAACATATGGTGGTCCCTCCGTCGGTCGGATGCTCTATGGAAGCTTGATTTATGAATTTAACCACCGAAAAGACCGCTGAAACAACGGCCCTTAGAAGGCGTTTAAATCCGATATTGCTTCGCTGAATCAATTAATTTTGAAGATAAAATTCGTGTAAGGTGCACACGTTTTATGTTTTTTCCTTACCTTACGACGGAAAACCAATTCTCACCCAGATAAAATCGTCTGATGAAAAGACTCCTATTAGGCGCGCTTCTCGCGTGCATGTTTGTGCTTCAAGCTGATGCGCAAACCCGATACCTCGACGAGGTCTTTGATGAAGTGACTGTAACAACGGATGTTGTTTACGGCCAGAACATCACCGTTATACCTGCTTTGCAAGGCATGCCGCCCGCAATGGAGGACCTGAAAATGGACGTATACGAGCCCACCGGAGATTCCGAAACGGACCGTCCGCTGTTGCTCATTTTCCACACAGGAAACTTCCTGCCGACGTACATCAATGGAAGTGCACAGGGAAGCAAGTCAGACAACTGGGAGGTTGAAATGGCCACGCGGTATGCCAAAATGGGCTATGTCGTGGCTTCATGCGATTACCGTTTAGGGTGGAATCCTTTGGCGGGAACGCAAGAAGAGCGAACGCTCCAATTGATTCAAGCGGCCTACCGCGGTGTTCAGGATAGCCGAACGGCGGTTCGGTTCTTCCGCAAGTCAGCTGAAGAGGACGGAGATCCTTTCGGTATCGACACGGAGAAGGTTGGACTTATTGGCAACGGAACCGGTGGATACATCACCTTGGCTTCGTCGACCATTGAGAGCTACAACGACATCATTCTTGACGATAACGGCGCCCCCATTACGAAGTTTTGGTACGATCCAGGCGATGGCTCCTACATTCCAATGGTGATCGAAGGAATCCACGGTGATCCCGATGCGACAACGGACACTTACGCTCCTGCTTCTGTTGGTGGCTTCCAGCTTTGCGCTGCGAACCACGTTGGATACAGTTCTGATATCAACTTCCAAATGAATGCGGGCGGTGCTTTGGGCGATTTGAATTGGTTGGACGAGGGCGATGTGCCCATGGTCAGCTTCCAGTGTCCGCACGATCCATTTGCTCCTTATGAAACATCTGTATTGATTGTTCCTACGACCAACGAGCCCGTAGTAGAGGTTTCGGGTGCGATGGACATCCATGAGGAAATCAACGGGTATGAGACGAACAACAACGCCATCTTTGCCGACGCAGGATTGGAAGATGGAGGTTCGCCCGCAAACCTTGGATACGATGGTTTGTTCCCCGTTTTGAACAGCTACGTAGATGGAGTTCCGACGGAGCCATTTGACAGTTCACCATGGCAATGGTGGGAGACGGCGCCAGTGCAAGCTTATGATGATGCCTACGGCACCAACATCCTAGCCACGCAGCTGACCTTGAACCCGACCATGGGTGAGGCAGAAGCGATGATGTGGATTGATGAGATGATCGAATACAACACGCCTCGGATGGGATTGGCTATGGGTGCCGTTACAGAAACGACCATTGCTGGAGGAGTTCGGTACGTAGACGAAATTTTTGACGATGTTGAAGTGACTTCTGGTGTTGTTTACGGAGAGAACATCACGGTGATTCCAGCGTTGCAAGGCTTGCCGCCTGCGCCTGAGAACCTCTTAATGGATGTTTACGAGCCCGCTGGTGACTCTGAGACAGACCGACCGGTCATTCTCTATTTCCACACGGGTAACTTTTTGCCCCAATACGTTAACGGCAGTGCGGTAGGAACACGAACGGATAGTTCGGCAGTAGAGATTTGCTCACGTTTTGCGCGAATGGGCTACGTCGTGGCATCGTGCGATTATCGATTGGGCTGGAACCCGTTAGCGGGTACACAGGCTGAACGAACATTGCAATTAATTCAAGCGGCCTATCGAGGTGTGCAAGACAGTCGCACGGCTGTTCGTTATTTCCGCAAGAGCGCGGCAGAAGAAGGCAACCCTTGGGGAGTTGGCGACAAAGTTGCCATGTTTGGGGAAGGAACAGGAGGTTACATCACGTTGGCTTCCTCGACCATTTCCGACTACAACGACATCATTGTTGATGATTTAGGGAGCCCCATCACCAAATTCTGGTACGATCCAGGCGACGGTTCCTTCATTCCTATGGTCATTGAAGGCATTCACGGTGATCCGAATGCCACGACGGATACCTACGCCCCTGAGTCTGCGGGTGGTTTCCAGTTGTGCATGGCCAATCACGTAGGTTACTCCAGTGATTTTGACTTCCAAATGAACTTGGGAGGAGCCTTGGGCGATTTGAACTGGTTGGACGAGGGCGACATGCCCATGGTCAGTTTCCACGGACCGCACAATCAGTTTGCCCCTTACACGACAGGCGTCTTGATTGTACCTACGACCAACGAACCGGTTGTAGAGGTTTCGGGTGCGTATGACATCCATGACGAAATCAATGGGTACGCTTCAAACAACAATGCTCCTTTTGCTGAGATTGGGTTGTCCGATCCTGCTGTAGCCTTTGGCAATAACGGCTGGGATGGATTGTACCCTGTCTTGAACAATTACGTCGATGGCGTTCCAACTGAGCCTTTTGACAGTTCTCCTTGGCAGTGGTGGAACGTTGCAGTCACGCAAGCAGTCGATGCGGCGAACGGAACGAATATTGCTGCAACCCAATTGACTTTGAACCCGACCATGGGCCCTGAAGAGGCTATGTTCTGGATTGATCAGATTCAAGATTACACAGCGCCTCGTTTGGCCGCTAGTTTGGAAGTGGTTGCCCTCGGGCCTGGTTGCAACGATGAGGCGGCTTGTAACTACAACGCCCTCGCGACGTCAGACGATGGCAGCTGCATCTATGCTGAGGAAGGGTTCGATTGCGATGGCAATTCGCTCGTTGTATTGGGATGCACCAGTCCCATTGCGTGCAACTACAATGGAGCTGCTACGGACGATGACGGAAGCTGCGATTTCAATGAGTCTACAGCCATTGTAACGGGACCTGAAATGGTCTGGCTGGTGGGTGTAACATTGACTGGTACGGCCAATGAGGTGTTTGCTGCAGATTGTGAAGCTGGAGGCGGTGTCAACCCCAACGTTGCCCTCAATGGGGTGTTCTTGGGCGATGGTACTGACGGTCCAATGCACCTTACGAACATCACCGATCAAACCGGAGGACTTCTGGCTGACCTGCAAATGTTGGCGGGATTGGCGGACATTTCGTTCTGCGGAAGTTTGATCCGCTTTGTAGACCCTGTGACGGGCGCAACGGTTATATTGAGCGAAACAGATGGTATTTGGCAATCAGCAGTTCCGATTATTGGGCCGAGCTACCTCTGGGCCGCGCCGATTACCTCGTTCAATATGGGCTGTGGAGATCCTATGGCCTGTGGATTCACAGATTTCTGTGATTTGAGTGTCGCATGCGATTACACGGATACAGACGGCGATGCAATTCTTGACTGTCAAGAAGTTGTCGGATGCCAAGATGCGTCAGCGGACAACTATGACGAGAATGCAACGGATGCAGGTGACTGCAATTACAACGGCTGCATGGACGCTTCAGCTCAAAACTATGAGCCTGGTGCCAACGTAGACGATGGAAGCTGTTCATATCTGGTTTCTTTCCGTGTGAACATGTCCAACGAAACCGTTTCGGCTGATGGCGTGCACATTGCAGGGAGCTTCCAAGGATGGGATCCCGGTGCAACAGCTGTCCCTTATGTTGGATATGGTGTTCACGAGTTGGTCATCCAATTGCAACAAGGAACGCACGAATACAAATTCATCAACGGCAACGAGTGGGGCATGGATGAAAGTGTTGGTGATTGCGGAAGTGGCGGCAACCGGGTGATTACTGTGACGGGTAACACCCTCACTTCCGGTGCGTGCTTTAACAGCTGCGATCAATGCCCTGGATGCACAGATCCAGCCTACGCAGAGTACAATCCATTCTCTGCAACGGACGCGAGCTATTGCTTGAATGCAATCGCGGAAGGATGCACTTATGAAGACGCTGAGAACTATGACTCATCAGCGAATGCTGACGACGGATCTTGCATCTTTACTGCGGCATCCTGCCCAGGAGACTTGAACGGTGACGGTTCGGTGGGAACACCTGACTTGCTGAGCTTCTTGTCCAATTTCGGAGTGTCCTGCGAATAAGCGCACGGTCACGAAAAAAAAGAAGGGGAGATTTGATCTCCCCTTTTTTTTGGCTCAGTTGTTGATTACCACCTTCACCAAAGTGTGAAATTGTCTCAATTTTGAGCAATGGCATCGGAGCTAATTTCTTTGTGTTTATCTTTAACGTTGAAAAACCAGGCAGCTATGAAACAATTTTTGACAGCATGTGTGCTCCTCGTGGGCATGGCGACAGCGATGGCGCAAGGACCTTCTATCGCATTAGACAAAGACGTGCATGACTATGGCACGATTACCCAAGGAGCAGATGGCGGATGCCAATTTACGGTGACGAATGACGGAACAGAACCGCTCATCATGTCACGCTGCAAGGGTTCATGCGGATGCACGGTTCCCAAGTGTGATAAAGACCCCATCATGCCCGGAGCGACATCCGTAATCAATGTTCGGTATGATACAAAGCGCATTGGCCCAATCAACAAGAGCGTGACCATCACTTCCAACGCGAACAATGAGCCTACAAAAGTGATTCGAATCAAAGGAAAAGTCGAAGCTGCGGATGCAGGTAATGCAGGGGGTGCTCCTGTCAAGCCAGCTTCGGTTGGTGCTCCACTGAATAAGGAGTAAAGCCAAAGACATTCAAGGACGGTGTGTCCTTTTAGGAAGTCGTTTCCCTTCGTGGCGGAACGACTTCTTTTTTGTCCGATTTTTGCCACGATTAAACGGAATGCAACAGATGGAGTTACCTACGACATACGATCCCGGTGCGAGCGAAGAGAAGTGGTACGCGTACTGGTTGGAGCACAAATTTTTTGAATCCAAGCCCGATGGCAGGGAGCCGTATACGGTCGTTATTCCTCCTCCCAACGTAACCGGCGTGTTGCACATGGGGCACATGTTGAACAACACCATACAGGATGTCTTGGTTCGCCGTGCTCGCATGATGGGCAAGAATGCTTGCTGGGTCCCTGGAACGGATCATGCGTCCATCGCCACCGAAGCCAAAGTGGTGCGGCGACTGCGGGAGAAAGGCATTAAGAAGTCAGACCTTACGCGGGATGCGTTTTTGGAGCATGCATGGGATTGGACGCATGAGCATGGAGGGATTATCCTCGAGCAGCTCAAAAAATTAGGTGCGAGTTGCGATTGGTCACGAACGCGTTTCACCATGGATGAGGCGTATTCTGAAGGTGTTATCGATACTTTCATTGACTTGCATGAAAAGGGGTTGATTTACCGGGGAGAACGGATGGTGCACTGGGACCCTGTGGCACAGACGGCGCTGAGCGACGAAGAGGTAATTCATACGGAGGAGCATGGCAAGCTCTACTACGTGCGGTACGAAGTCGTGGATGCCCCGGGAGAATTTTTGACTATTGCGACCACACGTCCGGAGACCATCATGGGAGATACGGCAATCTGCATTCACCCAGAAGATGAGCGATTCACCCATTTGCACGGCAAGCGCGCTCGCGTTCCCTTGACCGAGCGGGAGGTTCCCATTATTTTGGACGACTACGTGGACCGTGAATTTGGCACGGGGTGCCTGAAAGTAACACCGGCCCATGATGTTAACGACTACGATCTTGGCCAAAAACACACGTTGGAGTCCATAGATATTTTCCACGCGGATGGTACGCTCAATGAGCACGGCGGTCCGTTCGAAGGACAGGATCGATTTGAGGCGCGAAAGGCCATCGAAGGAGTCTTGGATGAGTCTGGGCATTTGGTTAAGACGGACGATTACACGAACAGTGTTGGCCGTTCCGAGCGCACAAATGCCGTGATCGAGCCACGGCTCTCCCTTCAGTGGTTCCTCTCCATGAAGGAATTATCGAAGCCTGCATTGGATCATGTGATGGACGATACCATACAATTTCATCCGCCTAAATTCAAAAACAGCTACCGTCACTGGATGGAGAATGTGAAGGATTGGTGTGTCAGCCGACAGCTCTGGTGGGGACACCGCATTCCAGCGTGGTTCTATGGTACAGGAGATGAGGAGTTTGTCGTAGCGAAAACAGCCGAAGAAGCGTTGACAAAGGCCCGAGAAAAATCAGGTGATTCGAGCATGACCGCCTCGAGATTGCATCAGGATGAAGACGTCATGGATACCTGGTTCAGCAGTTGGCTGTGGCCCATTCAGGTGTTTGATGGACTCAAGACGGAAGAGGAGGTCGGATATTATTATCCCACGGCGGATTTGGTGACGGCACCGGAGATCATGTTTTTCTGGGTCGCACGCATGATCATTGCGGGATACGAATACCGGGGAGAAGCGCCGTTTAAAAACGTCTACTACACAGGAATCGTTCGGGATCAGCAAGGCAGAAAAATGTCCAAAAGTTTGGGGAATAGCCCTGATCCTATCGAATTGATGACTCAATTTGGGGCGGACGGTGTTCGGGTGGGTATGCTGTTGACGTCTCCTGCGGGAAATGATCTGCCGTTCGATGAAAAACTCTGTGAGCAGGGCCGCAATTTTGCAAATAAGATTTGGAATGCTTTTCGCTTGACGCAAAGTTGGGAGGTGGATGACCAGGCTCCCGTACCCGAATCGTCCGCTGTAGCCGTCAGGTGGATGAATGCGCGTGTGCAGCAGGTGTTAGAGGAGTTGGAGGGTCAATTTGCTGCGTTTCGATTGAGCGAGGCGCTCATGAATATGTACCGGTTGGTGTGGGATGATTTTTGCAGTTGGTACCTCGAGCTCATTAAACCGGCTTACGGAGCGCCAATCGATGGTCAGACCCTGGCTGAGACCCAGGCTATTTTTTGTGATCTGTTGAAAATGCTGCATCCGTTCATGCCGTTTCAAACTGAAGAAATATGGCACTGGATTGAAAAGCGCACCGGACCTGAAGAAGCCCTGTGCATTGCACCCTGGCCAGAGCGATTTGAATACGATCGTTCAATATTGAGCGAGTCCGACGCTTTTCAACAAATCGTGTCCGAAGTCCGAAATATTCGAAAGGAAAATCAAATTCCGATGCGGGATGCCCTCGAAATGAGCATGAAGGTCGGGGATGGGTTTCCGGATGCCTTCGAATCGGCCATCGTCAAATTGGCTAATGTGAAGGAATTGAAGCGCATCGACGAAAAAGTCCCTAATGCATTCGGCTTCATTGTAGGTACTTCATCGTTTTTCATTCCGTTTGGGGATGCGGTGGATGTGGAGGCTGAAAAGGCGAAAATTCAGAAGGAAATGGACCACCTGAACGGTTTCCTTAAGGCCGTGCGGGGCAAGTTAGGAAATGAACGTTTTGTGCAGAATGCACCGGCAAACGTCGTTGAACTCGAGAAAAAAAAGGAATCGGATGCCCTGACCAAATTGGAGGTGCTTCGGGGTAAGCTGGAGCAATTGGGTTGATGCCTTCGAACACGCGGGCGACACGCTTGTTGTACTCGTATGTTAGGATTATTCAAAAAAGACCCCGTCAAGAAATTGCAAAAGCGGCATGCCGCTCTATTGTCAGATGCACATCGAATGAGTGCCATTGACCGAACTAAATCAGATGCGTTGATGGCAGAAGCTGCTGCGGTTGAAGATGAGATATCAACCTTGCTCAACGGTTCAAATGCCTGATTTAAAAACATTTGCCGTGATTGGCGATTCCCGAGGAATCGGAGAAGCCATCCGCCTCCAGCTTTTGGAGCGAGGGCATCGTGTGATCGGTGTATCGCGAACGGGGGTTACAACGGCCCATGAAAACTACCAAAGCTTGATTTTTGATGCGGTTGCCCATCCGTGTGATCTATCCAATTTTGCAGCGTCCCTGAATGGACTGGTTTACTGTCCGGGAACCATTCGTCTGAAGCCGTTGAAAGGGTTGAAACGAGAACATTTTCTAGAAGAATTTGAGGTCAATGCGCTTGGGGCTGTGCAGACGCTTCAGTCCAATGCCAAGCTGCTGCAAAATGCGGACGCTGCATCGGTGGTTTTATTCAGCACTGTTGCAGTCCAGACGGGCATGCCATATCACACAAGTATCGCGATGGCCAAAGGGGCGGTCGAAGGTTTGACGCGCTCACTGGCCGCTGAGTGGGCTCCGAAGGTCCGCGTGAATGCGATTGCACCATCTTTGACTGACACTTCGTTGGCAGAGCCTATGCTGTCCAACGACGCCAAACGGGAGGCTGCTGCTGCCCGACACCCGCTCCAGACGGTTGGAAGCGCTGCGGGCCTTGCGTCTTTGGCGACCTGGTTGTTGGGAAGCGAAGCGGCCTTTGTTACGGGCCAGATTTACGCCGCAGACGGCGGCATTGGAAGCTTGAGGAAATGAACGGTTTTACAACGCTGAATGACCTCGATTTGGAACTTTTGCCTCGTCGAAGGCGTGGGCGCTTGGTCAACAGCTTGAGCGGATTCAAGAGTGCGAATTTGGTGGGAACCACGAGCGTCCATGGCGTACATAATTTGAGCATCATCAGCAGCGTGGTACATCTGGGGTCGGATCCGGCTTTGTTGGGAATGGTCTTTCGTCCACCGGTCGATCCCGCGCAAGGGAGCCATAGTTATTGGAATATCCGGGAAACCGGTTGCTTCACACTCAATCACGTACCGGCGTCGCTCACAGCAAAAGCACATCAAGCAAGTGCGCGCTATCCCCAGGATACAGACGAATTTGAGGCCTTGGGATTTACGCCGATTTTTCGGTGTGGATTTGAAGCGCCAGCCGTTGAGGAGAGTCCAGTCCGTATCGGGATGGAGCGAGTGGATGAATGGGAAATACCCCAGAATCGATGCCGCTTCGTCGTGGCTCAAATTCGGTGGGTAGAGTTCCCTGAAGAAGCGCTGTGTGGGGATGGATACCTCGACCTTGAAGGGCTGGATGTGGCGGCATTGAGCTCTTTGGACGGCTACCACCGCACCCAAAAATTACATCGGTTGGGCTATGCCAAACCTGAGTCTAGTGCTCCGGAGTTGATGGAAGATTTCATGCGTGGTTGGAAAGACGAGGAAGTTTAGTTGAATTCAACGAAATTTGCGCATGCACAAACCGAAACCTTCGGCTGATATGAATGGTCGCACGTTGCTTCATCATGAAGTCATTGCCGACAATCCCGATGCGCCTTGGTTGGTTTTTGTGCATGGGGCCGGTGGAAGCATCCGCACATGGAAGTTCCAGATCGACGCGTTTTCACCCCATTTCCGACTGCTTCTCATCGATCTGCGGGATCACGGGGACAGCAAGGACATCATGCCTGAGTTTCCTGCTTACGACTTTGGAATTGTGGCGAAGGACATCCTCGGAGTGATTGACCACTTGGGGATCAAAAAAGCTCATTTTATGAGCCTCAGCATTGGCAGTGTGATTCTTCAAAAACTCGATATCGAACGCCCTGAACTGGTGGATCGCATGGTCATGGCCGGAGCTATTTTTGATGGCAGCCGGCTGATGCACTGGTTTGTGCATTCGGGAAAGTTTCTTTCGCGCTTGCTCCCTTACCAGGCGTTGTATGGGTTGTTTAGTTTCATCGTACTCCCTCGGCGGAATCACCGTTTGAGTCGGTACATTTTTCGCCGGCAGAGCCGTCGTCTGTCCACCCGAGAGTACCTCAAGTGGATTGAGTTATACAAACCCTTTTTTCATCTGATCAAGGACTACGTGAACCGGCCTGTGATGAAGAAGGGCTTGGTGGTGATGGGCAGCCAGGATCATATCTTTTTTCGCGCGGCAAAGCGCTTTACCGAGATTCAAAAGAACATGCGGTTGGCCGTCATTGAAAATTGCGGTCACGTCTGCAGCATTGAGGCTCCTGAGTTGTTCAATGAACTCGTGCTGAAGTTTCTAAAGGGCGAAGAAGTTCCTGCCGCCGTCTCTGCAACGCCGGTGCCGATGAGCTGGTCGGAGTTGAAGTCCCTGCGAAAGGGGTGACCTAAACCTTTGCGCGATTCAAGGGTTATATCGGTATGCGCCGATCACATTTTCCACCTGACAAAATATGTACGGTTTGTCAACGTCCTTTTTCTTGGAGAAAGAAATGGGAAAGTTGCTGGGATGAGGTCCGCTATTGTTCAGAACGCTGCCGAAAAAACACGCCAACATGAATTGGAATACTTGCGTCGCGGATTGCCTCGACGAGCAACCAGCTGAAGAGGTGCGGCTGGTATGTGGCGATCAGTTGAACGGTCGACATTCTTGGTTCCAGGAAAGTCCCAATGCCCATCGTCTTTATGTGTTGATGGAAATCCGCTCTGAGACGGATTATGCGGTCCACCACCTTCAAAAGGTCGTTGCGTTTTTTGGGGCCATGCGCCTTTTTGCCCAATCCCTCAAGGGTGCGGGCCATCGGGTGCATTATGTGGCATTGGACAGTCCGGCAAATCAGCAGTCCTTTGAAGCCAACATCGAGCGCCTTATGCACACGGTGCAAGCGACTCGTTTTCAATGGCAATTGCCCGATGAATATCGACTGGATCAAGTGCTCGTCAAGTTTGGCGAATCTTGCCGCAAACGAGGATGGACGGCCACTTCAGTCGACACGGAGCATTTTTATACGGAACGCGCGGATTTAGCTCGTTTTTTTGAAGGCAAAAAGACCTTTCGACTAGAGAGCTTTTACAGGGCCATGCGCTTGAAGCATGATGTGCTCATGGACGCCATGGGTACCCCAGAAGGGGGGCAATGGAATTACGATGCCAATAACCGCCAGCGGATTCCGGCGGGTCATTCCATTCCACCGCCGAAGTTATTTCCACGGGATGTGGAGCCTTTGGTTTCTATGCTGACGAATGCGGGTGTTCAAACCACGGGTCGACTTGCTGCCGATGGATGGGGCTGGCCATTGACCCGGGAAGAAGGGGAGCAGACGTTGGTCTATTTTGTGGAGGTGCTGTTGCCGCATTTTGGAGACTATCAGGATGCACTCACCAAGGAAAGTTGGAGTGTCTATCACTCGAGATTGAGCTTCTTGATGAATGCCAAAATCCTATCTCCTGGGGAGGTAGTCCATGCGGTGGAGGAGGCGTGGCGTGCAGACCCCCATCGGGTGAGCATCTCACAGGCAGAGGGATTTATACGGCAAATTCTGGGCTGGCGCGAGTACATGCGCGGGATTTATTGGGCGAAAATGCCGGAGTATGCTCAACTGAACTTTTTCAACCACACGCGGTCGCTGCCCCAGTGGTATTGGACTGGGGAGACCCGCATGGCGTGTTTGTCGCATGCCGTTGATCAGACCATGGAACACGCTTATGCACACCACATTCAGCGGCTCATGATCACGGGGAATTTCGCCTTATTGGCAGGGATTGACCCCGATGAGGTAGATGCGTGGTATTTGGGCGTCTACATTGATGCGCTGGAATGGGTGGAAATCACGAATACCCGTGGGATGAGTCAATTTGCTGACGGCGGCATCGTGGGTTCTAAACCGTACGTTAGCAGCGCTCAGTACATCAAGAAAATGGGTCCTTATTGCAAGGGGTGTCATTACAAAGCGAATGAAAAAGTGGGTGAACAAGCCTGCCCATTCAACGCACTGTATTGGGATTTTCACGCCCGTCACCGGGAGGCATTGGAGCGCAATCCGCGCATTGGAATGGTCTACCGAACATGGGATCGGATGGATGCCGAGAAGCAGGCAGCCTTGCTCGCCACAGCCAAAATGAACCTCAACCGAATCAACGAATTGTAATGCGCGCACTCTATTGGTTCAGAGAAGATTTACGATTGAGGGACAACCCTGCGCTTACGGCAATGACTGATCAAGCAGAGGAAGCGACCTATGTGTTTGTTGTGCCTTCAACCAATCGTTGGAGCAGGGGTGCTGAGCGCATGGGCATACACCGGCGCAGGTTCATGCTCGAGAGCCTCGCTGGATTGGACGCAGCCTTGCAGGAACAAGGCCAACGGCTCTTGGTGCTCGAGGGAGATCCCGTTGAGGAGGTGCTTAAAATTGCAAGTCAACTGGGTTGCCAGGCGGTCTATTCTCAGCAATGCCATACCACAGAGGAATTGCGGTCGGCGGCGGCGGTGAGGCTCCATATCCCGCATCATTGTCATGAGGGAGCAACCTTGGTTCATCCAGAAGATCTTCCTTTCTCCGTCAAAGCTCTTCCGGAAGTATTCACCCACTTTCGAAAAAAAATCGAGAAAAACGGTCTGGTCGTCCGAGAGGAGCTTCCCGTTCCGGTTCTCCCCAAGAGCCCAAAAAAAATCGCTGACTTCAGCTACGCTTTTGGCATGAGCCGTTTTAAAATGCCTGAGAGGCTTGCAGGGCTTCCCATCTCTGCGATGCAGTTTACTGGAGGAATGCAGACAGGCTGGGATCGCCTTGAGCACTATTTCTGGAAAACCCGCGCGCTCAGTGGTTACAAACAGACGCGGAATGGAATGATGGGGTGGGATTATTCGAGCAAATTCAGCCCTTGGTTGGCGTGGGGATGTTTAGGCCCGCGGTCAATCTACCATGCCATCCGCCAGTATGAGGAGGAGGTGGGTGCCAACGAAAGTACGTACTGGTTGATTTTTGAATTGCTTTGGCGGGATTATTTCCGATTCATCGCTATGCAGCACGGGGATCGAATTTTTTCTGTAAATGGGCTCAAGGAGGCTCCGCGCACTCCGGTTTCTCACCATCCTCTTCAATGGAAGGCTTGGTGTGCGGGCACTACCCGAAGCGCTTTTGTCAATGCCAATATGCACGAATTGCGGTTGACCGGATTTATGTCCAACCGAGGCCGGCAAAATGTAGCGTCTTATGCGGTGCACGACCTGGGATTAGACTGGCGAGCTTGCGCGGCCTGGTTTGAGCATTGGCTCATTGATTTTGATCCATGCAGCAATACCGGCAACTGGCTGTATGTCGCGGGCATTGGAAACGATCCTCGCCCGCAACGCAAATTCGATATTGAATGGCAGGCGAGTCGGTACGATGAGGCGGGTGCATTTCAAGCACACTGGAACCAACAGGGAGGGATTTTTCCTTGCGCTCCGGAAAGCATACCGACATGATTTGGAATGTGACCTATAACGATGCCCAGCGCTGGGAGCAGGTGCATTTGATCGCTGGCAAACGCATCCCCTGGGCTCAATCGATCACCGATTCGATTCGAGGCCGAACGGTGGGTTCGCCCAAGTTGGACCTGGTCGGTGTAGAGGGATTGAAGGAGTTGGAGCGTTTACGTCTTTCCTTGAATCATCGCACATCGGTAAACTTTCAACGCACCACAGAAGGGGTAATCGCCTACACGAAAGTGCGGCTGGAAGTGTATGCTGTGCCGATACGCTTCCCTGAAATCATATCCGTGGACGTCGATTACGCAGATGCAGCGCAATCCAGACTAGTGCTGCACTTCCAGCGCGACGAGGAAACGGTTAAATTAACCATGACCGGCGCTTCAAGGGTGCTCGATCGCACGCTTCAGTGGTTTAAGATGGCCTCCAATCCTGAAGGAGCCGCATCATGATTGAGTCCAATTGGCCATGCAGACCTCTCCGTTTTCTTGGACGTTTCGCAGCGCATCCACCATACGCAGGGCTTCGTCTACGTTCCGGCCGATGGTGAAAAAATTGATCAATTCGTGCTGAACCATTCCTGATTTGTCAATGAGGAAGCTCGCCCGGAGAGAGGTCATTTCGGTGGTGCCGGACAAAAGTCCGTCATCTGAGTAGTGGTACTCGCCACTGATGACATCATAATTTGTGGTAATGCTCTTGTTGGCATCCCCGATCAGAGGGAACGTTACACCTTCTAATCCACCTTGGCTCTGAGGGACACCGGCTGCTGCAGCATGCACGTCAGCGGTATCGGTCGAGCAAGCCACGAGGGCTGTATCGCGGGACTCAAAGTCCGAGAGCCGATTTTGGAATGCAACCACTTCTGATTGACAAATGCCTGTGAAGTCCTTGGGGTAAAAGAGGAGGTACACATATTTTTTGCCGAGAAATTGGCTGAGTGAAAAGTCGGTGACAATTTCGCCGTTGACGTATGCACGGGCAGAAAAAGATGGAGCTTGTTGACCTACGAGCATGGTTGAGTTGTTCAATGATGTGAGCGGACAAAGTTAGGCACAGACACGAGGAAACTTCTTCCAAGCGAATATCTTTGGTCAGTGAGCCTAAACGTCAACACCAACCGGTACTTGAACCGCGAACTCAGCTGGTTGTCCTTCAATCACCGGGTGCTTCAAGAAGCCTCGCGGTCGGATAACCCCTTGATTGAGCGCGTCCGCTTCTTGGGGATTTTCTCCAATAACATGGACGAGTTTTTTCGGGTTCGGGTGGCCAACTTGCAGCGGGCAATCGCGGTAGATGAATCAGCCAAAACGACTTTGGGGTTTGATGTTTCATCCACCCTTTCCGATGTTTCCAGCAGGGTTTTGGAGTTGCAGGGAATGTACAATGAAACGTACCAATCGGTTGAATCGGAATTGAGTGACGCGCGGATCAGCATCCTGAATGAATTGGAATTTTCGGAAGAACAGACCGCGTTCGTCTTGAATTATTTCAAGAATCAGATTCGGTCTCATCTCGTGCCCATTATGGTGGACGAATCGCGCCCGTTTCCCGATCTCAAGGACGGAGTTTTGTATTTCATGGTGGAATTGACGGTGGAGCGTTCAAAGGGTTTCGAGTTGGAGTATGCCCTGATGCAGATTCCTCCGCACTTGCCGCGTTTCGTGATTTTGCCGTCCGAACAAGGCGAACGAAACGTTGCTTTCATTGATGACGTGATTCGATGCAACCTGTCTCGAATCTTTCGGCTTTTTCAGCCGGAATCTGTCGTAGCACATACCATTAAGGTGACCCGGGATGCTGAGATTGACATGGACGATGATTTGTCTCGTTCACTGATGGATAAGATGGCTGAAGGGGTCGACCAGCGGAAGACGGGTGATTTTGTGCGCATCATCTACGATCGGGAAATGCCGGAAAATATGCTGAGCCTGTTGCGCCGTAAGTTGGATGCGGGAGATTCGAAAAACATCCTTTCTGGAAGCCGATACCACAACCGCAAGGACTTAATGAGGTTTCCCGGTTTTGGGCGCGAGGATTTGGTTTTCCCGCGGCAAGAGCCGCTTCATCACCCTCGGCTTGAGGGGAAGAGTAGTCTGTTGCAACAAGTACTGAAGCAACCCATTTTATTGCATTTCCCCTACCATACATTTGGCCATGTCGTAGACGTTCTGCGCGAGGCTGCCATTGATCCATGCGTAGAGTCCATTCAAATTAACTTGTATCGTGTAGCACCGCATTCTAAGGTTATCAATGCCCTGATCAATGCTGCTCACAATGGCAAACGTGTCCACGCCATCATTGAATTGGCTGCTCGGTTCGATGAGCGTCAGAACATCAAAGTGTCAAATTTGCTTCAGGAGGCGGGCATCACAGTAGGCTTTGGTGTTTCGGGCTTAAAGGTGCACTCGAAGCTCTTTTTGATCACCCGCCAGGAGGGCAATGTTAATCAGCGCATCGCTTACTTGGGAACAGGGAACTTCCATGAAAAGGCCGCCGAGGTTTTTAGTGATTTTGGTTTGTTAACGTCAGAGCCTGCGATGGCTCAAGAGGTTGCTCAGCTGTTTAGCTTTTTCTCACATAATTACGAGCGTCCCCAATTCAAGCAATTGGTTGTGAGCCCATTCGCTACCCGAAAAAAATTCTCTCAATTGGTGCGCCAGGAAATGAGAAATGTGGAGGCTGGAATCGGCGGGCGGATCATTCTCAAACTGAATAACTTGGTCGACGCGGCGATGATCGAGTTGCTCTACGCTGCAAGCAATGCCGGGGTTAAGATTGATGTGATCGTGCGCGGTATTTGTTGTTTGATTCCAGGGGTGCCCGGAATGAGCGAAAACATTAAGTTACGGAGCATTGTGGGGCGTTACTTAGAACATGCGCGAGTCGTGTATTTCGAAAACGGTGGCGAGGCGAAGTATTACATCAGTTCGGCAGATTGGATGACCCGGAACCTGGACAGGAGGGTGGAAGTCAGTGTGCCCATTCACGATCCCTTGCTTCAATCACAATTGGCCCATTGCTTGGAGGACCAACTCAAAGACAACGTGCGCGCACGGTCATTGGATGCAGGAATGAAAAACGCCTTCATCAAAGGACGAAAGAATCAGCCTTTGCGCGATTCGCAAAGCGAAACATACCGGCGTTACGCCGCGGATGAATAACGATTTTCATCGAATTCTACCCTACTTTAGATGCATGCGATTTGCCGCCATTGACATAGGGTCGAATGCCGTTCGTTTGCTGATCAAGGATATTGAAATAAGCAAGAAGGGCGCTGTTCGTGAAGAGCGCATCGCTTATTATCGTGCGCCATTGAGGCTGGGTGGAAAGGTGTTCGATTCCGGACGGGTTTCCTCGTCGAATGCTGAGGCGCTGGGTCAGACGCTGGAGGCGTTTCGCTTATTGATGGAGGTGCAGGACGTCGTCCACTACCGCGCGTGTGCAACGAGTGCTTTGCGAAACGCCGAAAACCGGTGGAAGGTGATTGACGCGGTGGAATCGATTTCTGGGATCCATGTCGAATGCATTGATGGTGAAGAGGAGGCGGAATTAATTTTTGAGAATTTTAAGCACTTTGGCTTGGACGATGCTCAAGATTTACTGTGCGTCGATGTGGGAGGCGGGTCAACGGAGCTTTCCTTGTTGCGTGGAACCAAACGTATCGCTTGGAGTAGTTTCCAAATTGGTACCGTGCGTCGGATGAATCAAGCCGTGGATGCTGCGGAATGGAAAAGAATGGAACGTTTTTTCAAAGAAAACCTCGGCTCCAATGAAGTGCGTGTTGCGGGAACAGGGGGGAATATCAATCGATTTCACAAATTAGCTCGTCTCAAGAAATCGGAAGACCTCAGCCTGGCCAAACTGAAAAAATGGGTAGAGCGAATTCGCTTAGTTCCCTTGGAGCAACGTTCAACGAAATTTGGCCTTAAAAGCAACCGGGCAGACGTGATTGTTCCCGCGGGAGAGATATACATCGCGGTGCTCAAATTAGCAGGTCTGGACTCCGTTTGGGTGCCCAAGGTGGGGCTTTCGGATGGCATCATTTTGCGCTTGGTCTCCACGCATCATCCTGATGCGAGCCGCAAGCATTGATTTCACCTCCAGCGCCTCGAACAGAAATCGGGCGAGTTACTTCAAGTTTTCCGTCAAGAACTTATCGACTTCGAAGTAGCGTTTGGGTTTTAGTACAATCTCGCCTTCTCGATCCAAAAGGAAATAAGTTGGGGTTGCGGTGATTTTGTAATCCGTCACGACCGGGCTCTTCCATGCTTGCAATTGACTCACATTGGGCCATGTCATGGCGTTGTCACTGATTGCCTTCTCCCATGTGTTTCGGACCTGGTCCAAGCTGATGCCAATCACTTCAAATCCTTTGTAGCCATGCTTGGCGTACATGGGGCCGATGTTGGGCATTTCCTGCTCGCACTTATGGCACCACGATGCCCAAAACATAAGCAGGGTGTATTCATTCGCTTCACAGGTTTTGTAGAGGTCTACTGCCCCACCATTCCATTTGTCTATTTGAAAATTTGGAGGTGTTTTTCCGACTTGGAGATTGATAATGCCTTGGGCGCGAATCCGGATGGCATCGCTCAAGTCAGCACCGCAATCTTCATCGAAGATGTAATTGTCTAAGATGTACTGACAAATGGTCTCCTTGCCCGTATTGTAGAATCCATCGAGCATGGCATAAAGCACACTTTCAAGGGCTACAGGGTTCGGTTCGAAATGTGCTTTGACCAAGTCAATGCAAGCGAGGAAGCCGCTGTCGGTTCCGCCGCTGAAAGAACGCATCATGTTTTGGATGCGGTCGCTGGGAGCCATGGACCGCACAGCGCTGTTGTCCAAGGGGTCAATATCTTCGAAGAATCGGCCTTTGTTTGAGGGGTATTTGGGGTTTTTCCAGCCCAGGTATTTGGCCAGAAATGTCCCGGGATATTGGTCCATCAAGGCATGCTGTTGGTCCACCAATTCTTTTTCTTTCTGCTTGATTTGCTCTTCAATTCGGGATCGAAAAGCTCCAGCGTCTTTGATGCTTTGGCGGAGCTTCCGCACTTCACTTGCGTTGGTGGTTTCCAGTGTTCCGTATTGGAACCATCCGGTGTTTTCATTCGATCCGTTGGCCGATCGATTGGCACTCAGACGGGAGGAATTGAATGTCAATTCAAGGTCGGATTCGTCCGGGTTCAAAATGATGTCTGCTGCATTGTTGTCTCCGTTGAGGCTGATTTTGTAAAATCCTCGCCCGACTTCGACTTCGCCAAAGTCAAATTGGCGGTTGCTCAATTGGGTCGTTGCGATGACGGAATAGTTGCGTCCTTCACTCTCAGACAGAGTGACTTGCCCTCCACCGTTGGCATTGATGGTGCCGTGTATGCGGACCATGCCGGTTTTGTCTCCGCGGTTTTGTTCGTTGACTCCATCTTTGAAGAGCGGAGAAATCACGTCGTTTTGCACCGAGCTTTCTGCCGATGCAGCTTCGGGTTGTGCTACCTCTCGCGAGCTCGAACGGTCTTGTGTTGAGGAGTCTCCGCAGGCCACGAGGGTGGCGAAAGTCATCAAAATCGTTGCAAACGCAGTCATCTTCATGGGATTATCTGTTTTCTTCAAATTTAATACGCGATTCCCAAGGATGCGAAGGATATCTCGTTTGTTGACGTATCTTCACTTTTGCGAAGTAAAAAAAGACGGATAAAGAACATGGATAAAGGAACGGCCTTAACATTGCTCGGATTGAGCGAGCCGGCGGATCATGAAGACGTGATGGAAAGATTGGATGCGGAAGTCTTCGCGGTGCGTGATCACTTCATGCGTCAGCCGGTGATTCCGGCGCTGTTTCGTTCGCGCATTAACCGGTTGGTTGAGCTCAGTGATATTGCTCAAGTGCTAAACGTGCAGCCATTGGGTGCCCCTGTAGAACTGCCGGGCTTGCTTCCTTCCGGATCCAACTTCGTGCTGTTGGTGCGAAATCATGTTGAGAATATTCGACGCCTCCGAACGGCGATGGCGGGTACGTTAGATCCCGATGTCTTGGTGAGGTTTGGGAACACCGCGAGCAATCTGCAGCTCCGTTACATGGAACAATTCTTGGTCCTTTCCCTGGACGTTGCAAGTGAATTTATTCACGAAGAGAAGGTGCCTGCGCGTGATGAGGCTGAATGGCAAAAGTTGCTGGAATCCATCGAAAGCAAAGAGCCGTGGTCCCAGCAATTGATTGCGCAAGAAAGAGCGCGTATGGCTCAGATTTTGGAGCGAGAAATCAGCTGAGTATCGTTCCGTATCTAGACGCGGCCGAGGGCCACGATGGGATCGAGTCGCGCAGCTTGGCGCGCAGGATAATATCCGCTAATAAGGCTTGTGATGAGGCTGAGTATGACTCCCGTAAGAATCCATCCCCACGGCAAAACAAAGGGGGTGTCCATGGCGAAGGCGATGCCATTTCCAGCGGAAACACCGAGAATAATTCCTGCGGCACCACCGAGTTGGCCAATGAGAATTACTTCGATTAAAAATTGCATCCGAATGGCTTGAGGGGATGCTCCGAGTGCCTTACGTGTTCCTATTTCCCGCGTCCGCTCAGAGACGCTGACGAGCATGATGTTCATCAATCCGATTCCCGCCCCGAATAAGGTGATTATGCCAATAATGGAAGCAGCGATCGTGATACCACTGATGGCCTCCTCGAGGGTGGAGACGAGGCTGTTGCTCATGCTGATATTGAAGGAGAGGTCTTGTCCTGGCTTGTCTCTACGGACAACGCGGAGTACCCCTGTCGCGGCTTCGGCCAACTCCATAACATCCTCAGGAGTAGGTGCCTTGCAGGCGATGCGGTAGCTGCTATTTTCATCCGAGAATTGCTGACGTACGCAAGGGATGGGGACATAGCATTGATTGTCTTGGGACATGCCGAATGCTTGACCTTTTTGGGCCAGCACCCCAATCACCTGATAACGCTGAGCTCCAATTGAAAATTCTCGTCCCAGGGGGTCTTCCCAAGGATTGAAAAGTTCTTTCACGAGGTCCGCTCCTAAGATGGCCAAACGGCGAGAAGATTGAGCTTCTTCTGCTGTAAACCCTCGACCTGATTCGATGGTATACCCACCCACGTCGGTGTAATTTTCTTCGATGCCCAGCACTTGAATGTTGGGATTGGTGCGATCAGTCCCCCGAGTGAGTGTCGCCTGCGATGTCCCAAAAATGGAATAGGCCACTTGCAAGTCCTTGGGCGCCTCTTTTGCAAACCGCTGAGCCTCCTCGTAGGAAATCGGTTCGCCCACGCGCACGCGACGCCCCCGATTAACTCCAGTTTCAGTCCGTTGGGAAAAGGTGAATACGTCCGTACCCAGCGTGGAGAATTGGCGCACTACGTTGGCCTCCAAGGAGGAGGTGGCTGTCGTCATGCTAATTAACGCCATGATTCCCAGTCCAATAACACCAACAGTTAGGCCCGTCCTTAGGAGGTTTCCTCGGATTGAGCGGATGGCAATCTGCGCCATTTCAATGAGCAATTCGCGCTTCATGTATTGCGAAAGTACTGCTTACATTTGCAGTCCACAGCAAAAACGACAGCATGACTTTTGATTTGGATATAATCCGCGAACATTATGCACGGATTCCCGGTAGACTTGAGGCCGCACGACGAGCAACTGGAAAGCCATTGACCTTGGCCGAAAAGATTTTGTACAGCCACCTTTGGGAGGGCGATGCATCGCAATCGTTTGAGCGTGGAAAGAATTATGTGGATTTCGCTCCTGATCGTGTGGCGATGCAGGATGCGACAGCCCAAATGGCTCTTTTGCAATTCATGCAAGCAGGAAAAGCAAAGGTTTCGGTTCCATCAACGGTCCATTGCGACCATTTGATTCAAGCCAAAGTGCAAGCGGAATCTGACTTGCAAGAGGCGATCAATAAGAACAACGAGGTCTATAATTTCTTGGAGTCCGTTTCGGACAAATATGGGATTGGATTTTGGAAGCCTGGGGCGGGTATTATTCACCAAGTCGTTCTGGAAAATTATGCGTTTCCTGGAGGCATGATGATTGGAACAGATTCGCACACGGTGAATGCCGGTGGGCTGGGAATGGTTGCGATTGGAGTGGGAGGTGCTGATGCGGTTGATGTGATGGCGGGCATGCCATGGGAATTAAAGTTCCCCAAGCTCATCGGTATTAAGTTAACGGGGCGTTTGTCAGGTTGGGCTTCGGCTAAGGATGTGATCCTGAAGGTGGCAGGTATTTTGACAGTGAAGGGGGGGACAGGCTGCATTGTGGAGTATTTTGGGGATGGAGCAGAGTCGTTGAGTTGCACAGGGAAAGGAACAATTTGCAACATGGGGGCGGAGATTGGAGCGACCACTTCGACTTTTGGATACGACGACAGCATGGAGCGTTACCTGCAGGCAACGGATCGAGCGGACGTCGCTGACTTGGCCAATGGAATTCGCGAACACCTTACTGGGGATGCGGAAGTATATGCGAACCCTGAACGCTATTTTGATCAAGTCCTTGAAATTAATTTGAGCGAATTAGAGCCGCATTTGAACGGTCCGTTTACGCCGGATTTGGCCACGCCAATTAGTCAAATGAAAGCGGCAGCAGCGGCCAACGATTGGCCAACTGATCTGGAATACGGATTGATCGGTTCGTGCACAAATTCCAGCTACGAGGACATTAGTCGTTCGGCTAGTATAGCCAAGCAAGCGATTGAAAAGGGCATAAAGGCCAAGGCGCACTTGACCATTACGCCTGGATCGGAGCAAGTCCGTTACACCATCGAACGAGATGGATTCATCTCCATTTTTGAAGGAATGGGAGGCAGCGTGTTTGCGAATGCCTGCGGTCCCTGCATCGGCCAATGGGCGAGATCGGGCGCCGATAAGAAAGAGAAGAACTCCATTGTGCATTCGTTCAACCGGAATTTTTCCAAACGGGCGGATGGCAATCCCAACACCCATGCTTTCGTGGGTTCGCCGGAGCTGGTCACGGCACTGGCCATAGCGGGTGATTTGACCTTTAATCCTTTGAAGGATGCCCTCAAACTGGAAGATGGAACAGAAGTTATGCTCACAGAGCCTTCGGGAGAAGAGTTGCCCGAAAAAGGATTTGATGTTGAAGATGCGGGATATCTCGCGCCTGCGGAAGACGGAAGCGGAGTTCAGGTCGTGGTGAATCCTGAATCGGAACGACTGCAATTGCTCGAGCCTTTCAGCGCATGGGATGGTGGAAACCTTCTCAATGTTCGCCTCTTAATCAAGGCTGCAGGCAAATGCACCACGGACCACATTTCCATGGCGGGGCCGTGGTTGCGGTACCGCGGGCATTTGGATAACATATCGAACAACACGTTGACGGGGGCGAACAACGCCTTCAACGGGAAGACGAACTGCGTCAAGAACCAACTTACGGGAGAGTACGGTGAGGTGCCAGCCGTCCAGCGCGCTTACAAAGCAGCAGGCATTTCTACACTTGTCGTGGGGGATTCGAATTATGGCGAAGGCAGCTCTCGTGAGCACGCTGCGATGCAACCCCGCTTTTTGGGCGTCGCGGCCGTCTTGGTCAAATCATTCGCTCGCATCCACGAGACCAACCTCAAAAAACAAGGAATGTTAGGGCTTACGTTCGCGAATGAGGCGGATTTCGATTTGATCCAGGAGGATGATCGCTTTCATTTCGTGGATTTGGAATCCTTTGCACCGGGCAAACCCTTGACGATTGAAGTAGAGCATGCCGATGGTTCAAAGGACACCATCGTAACCAATCACACGTACAATGACCAGCAGATTGAGTGGTTCCGTGCGGGTTCTGCGTTGAATTTGATCAAGCGGCAGCAGTGATCGAATGAGTGCCTCCCAAGATGTGAGGCTGAACCCCGTCGATTTTGCGGACTGGCAATTGTTGCCTCAACGTGCAATTTGGTGGCCGCTTCGCTCCATGCTCATTGTTTCGGACTTGCATTTGGGCAAAGCTGCTCATTTTCGGAAACACGGCATCGCCGTTCCGAATGCGGTAAACGCGGATACGCTTCAACGCTTGGACCAGTTGATTACCCAATTTAAGCCCCGGAACGTCTTGGTGCTCGGGGACCTGTTTCACAGCGAAGAGAACGAGGAGTGGCAGGAATTTAGGGCCTGGCTTATGGGATTGCATGCCGGAGGCGTCGTGCAATCGTTTCGCCTCGTCGAGGGCAACCACGACATCCTCCCTCCTTCTGCTTTTGAAGGCTTACCCATGGAACGATGCACATCTTGGACCGAGGGTCCGTTTGTTTTTGCACACGACCCCGCTGAATTGAAGGGATTGGGTGAGGGGATGGTAGGTGTTGCCGGGCATTTACACCCTGCTGTATCAATGCGAGGGAAAGGTCGTCAGTCTTTGAAGTTGCCTTGCTGGTGGTACCATCGAAACAACGGAGTCCTGGTTGTACCCACCTTCGGAGCGTTTACCGGTTCGGTTTCAGTTTCTCCTTCCAAGCAAGATTTATGTTGGGTCACAACAGGTGAAGCGGTCATTGCAGTCCCCGTGAGTTGAGGTCCGAAGCGGAACCTTCTGCGTGCGGACTTAGATTCAGTCAATGATGCCCGTAAACGAGCCGGAGAAAACCAAGGGCAAACCAACCAAGATGCTGTCCACCTGCTCTCGGAGTGTCAGGTTAAATTCAACGAGTTCTTCACCTCCTGAGTACGCAGGATTAATCACGATTGAGCCGTCCGTTGCTTGGTAGTCCCGGACGGGAATCAAGTCATCCCCATGGTTGATGACTTGCACCAAGTGCTGGATGTCTTCCTGTTGCACATAGTATACCACATCATCTAGAACAGGAAACGAAAAGTGGAATGTTAAATCGTGCGCATCGACATGTGCATCTACCTCCTCAGCACTGCGTAGGTCTGCTACGATATGGTAACTTCGTGAAAGAGGCTCCAAACTATCCGGTACTACCGCCTCTGCCATTTTCAGCGGGTACTCTGAATTTTGAAAGTTTACCGTGCCGCAATCGCACAAGTAAACCGGGTTGTCAAAGTCCGAACCTTTGTAACAGCCAGTAGCCGCAAAAGCCAGAAGCAGTAGTGTGCCAAAAACAGTGAGCGTGTGTTCAAATTTCATCTTCGTAGCAAGTAAGTGTGCGCAAGATACTGATGCGCGTAATATCAACCCCCATGTTCAAGCTTTCGTTGCACAGGATACAATAAATAGGGGGCTCTTTTGTGTTCGAATTCACGCAATCCGATCAGCCAATCGGACACGTAAGCCGCATAGGATAGCTCCCCCTTGATCACAGATTGAAGTCCGGTATTGCCCACGAGTTTGTCCAGAAAAGAGGGCGACTTGATAAAAGGTTCTTCTGAGGATGTCCCCGCTTGCCAAGCGTGAGCATATTCCACAATCCACGACCAATCGAACCCCGTATTTGAACGGGTCCATTCTGCGCCCAAAGCATGCAGGTTTTGGCCGTAACAAAGCATTCCGTTGTGCTTGGGGTTGGGCGCTGCTCCAGGAACCGGCTGTGGTGTAAAGGTGTATGAACCCATTGATCCTGTGGGCATTCCAATGACTTCGAAAGGAGTGGCGGTTCCGCGTCCCACGCTGACGGTGGTGGGTTCGAAGGGGCACAAGGAAGGATAGAGAGCAATCGACTCTGCTGTCGGTAGGTTGGGACTTGGCGCAATGGGGGGATACCATGCATCGCTGTGGGTGTAGCCCTTGCATGGAATCACCACGAGCTCACACAAAGCACCATTCGCGAGCCAACCTTCGCCGTTGATCATTTGCGCCATTTCACCTAAGGTCATGCCGTGCACAACGGGAACGGGAAGTTGACCTACATAAGAAATGAGCTCAGGATGGATGATTGGGCCAGCGATTTGGTGACCCTGAGGATTGGGCCGGTCCAGAACGACCACCACCTTTCCGTTTTCTGCCGCAGCCTCCATCACCAAGAACAATGTGCTGAGGTACGTGTAAAAACGGGCTCCTACGTCTTGAATGTCGAAGATGATGATGCGCACATCGCTCAAGCTTTCCGGACTTGGTTTCTTGTGCTTTCCATGCAGACTCAAAATGGGCAGTCCCGTGACCGGATCCACGTTGTCTTCAATGTGGGCTCCATTGTGGGCATTGCCTCTAAACCCATGCTCCGGGGCAAAAACCTTCCGAACATCAATGCCCAGGGCCAGAAGGGAGTCCACCAAGTGAGTTTGTTGCTTTGTCGTCCCATCCCCAATTACGGAGGTTTGATTGGCGACCACAGCCACTCCTGCCCGGCTGCAGCCTTCGTAGATGGCTCGGATGTCTTCGTTGCCCAGCTGGATGCGCATTGGAGGCTCGGAGCGGTGCTGAACGTGCAAAGCGCCATGGAGGGAATCCAGTACCATGGATGCTCGGGTCAAAGAGTCTTCGTTTGCGGCTTCTATCGGCTGATATCCGGGCAGACACGGGGTGCCTGCACAAGGCAGCGAGGACATCCAAACGAGGATAATGCAGGATAATTGAGCTAAAAGCTTCATGAGACGAATGTACCAACGTAATTTGCCAACTCGAAACGATGTTCAACCGATTCGCTCTTCCCCAAAAAATTGCCCGACGCCTGTCGACGCGAGGTGCAACAGCCTCCTGGTCTCGCCCTGTGGTACAAATCGCGACCGTTGGTGTCGCAGTTGGTATGGCACTCATCGTATTGGCGACATCTATTGTGCACGGATTTCAAGAAGAAGTTAAGGAATTGGTGGTGGGGTTTGGTGCAGATATGCAGGTGCTCAATGCGGATTACGAGGAACAAAAAATAGTCCGAAGTGCGGAGGTGGAGCGCAAACTTGCTGCGCTATCTGGAGTGGATGAGGTGCATCCTTTTTACAGCATGCCGGCTATACTGGAGTCGGGCGAAGGCGTCAAAGGTGCGGTCGCCAAAGGGCTTAATGCCGAGACGTCAGAAAGGCTCTTGGGGCGGTTTTTGATTGAAGGTCACTCCGACTTGGAGGAAGGAGAGGCTGTTTTATCCTACGAACAAACCAAGCGGCTGGGACTGGTATTGAGCGACCGATTTACCGTTTACTTGGTAGGAGGGCCGACAGGTGTAAGAGCTCGGAGTTTGGTGTTGGCAGGAATCTATCGTTCGGGATTGCTGGAATACGACGAAGAATTCATGTTTTTGCCAGCGGCGTTGATTCAGCAATCAGCGGGATGGGGGTTTGATGTGCAATTGGTATTCGATTCAGTCGGTGTCGTGGCCCGAGGATATGGTGGATCGAAGCCACCCAGGATTGAATGGCTTCGCCGGGGCGAGAAAGAGGGAAAAGCTTGGCGGTCTGTCAGCGGTTGGATTGGAAATGAAGTTGCATGGGAGGCCTTGACGGAAGACGAATATGTCGTGACCGCATCAAGCCGAGAATACGGGCAGCGAATGCATCCTGATTCGGTGCGTTTGTTTCGGAATGTTGCTGGAGAATGGGAGTGGGAGCGCATGGGAGCAGGGTGGCAGGCCACTGCAAGCGGATTGGAGGTGTTTGTTAATTCTCAGACGGAATTATGGGATGCTGAAGAGACCGTATATGCTGAGCTTCCGCTGGGCTGGAGAACAGAGACGGTGCTGCAACAAGCTCCTGAAATGTTCACCTGGTTGGGGATGTTGGACCTCAATGTGGAAATCATCATCGGCTTGATGGTGTTGATTTCCATCATCAACATGACGTCTGCGTTGCTGATTTTAATTCTTGAGCGACGCCCCATGGTCGGTATGCTCAAGGCGCTTGGGATGGCGGATGGGGATGTGATGCGAATCTTTTTTTGGCAGTCCGTCCGCATCTTGGGGCGCGGATTTCTATGGGGCAATACCATTGGTGTTTTATTGGTTGTTCTCCAATCCCAAACAGGCGTGGTGACCTTGAATCCCGAGGCGTATTACTTGGATGTGGTGCCAGTGCATTTTGACTGGGGATACTTATTAGCAGTGGAGATCATGGCTTTTGGGGCATGCGCATTGATGATGTGGTTGCCTAGCCTAGCATCAATACGGATCCGCCCTGCAGAAGCGCTTCGCATAAATCGTTGAGAAGAGAAGGCAATAATGGGGGCAATTTTGAAGTTTTTTCATTTCTAGGAGGATTCTCCTGCCTACCTTTGGCTTCCGATGCACCCACAACGAAACGTCCACGACAACATTCTTTCGACCATTGGCAATACGCCGATGATCCGACTTCAGAAAATAGCAAAGGACTTTCCGTGCCCTGTTTATGGGAAGGTGGAGTACTTCAACCCAGGACACAGCGTAAAGGATCGCATGGCGCTGCGGATGGTTGAAGACGCCGAGTCAAATGGCTTGCTCAAGCCGGGGGGTACCATCATCGAATGCACAAGCGGGAATACCGGTATGGGACTGGCATTGGCTTGCGCCGTGAAGGGGTATCAGCTCATTTGTACGATGAGCGACAAGCAATCAAAAGAAAAGATTGACATCCTTCGGGCGATGGGTGCCCAAGTGCATGTTTGTCCGACTGATGTAGAGTCAGATCATCCCGACAGCTATTACAGTGTCGCTAAACGATGCCAAGAGGAAACTGAGAATAGTTTTTGGTGCAATCAGTACGATAACTTGTCGAATCAAGAGGCCCACTACGCTTCAACGGGTCCAGAAGTTTGGGATCAAACGGAAGGGCGCGTGACACACTTTGTGGTTGGCGTTGGCACGGGAGGAACCATCAGTGGTACCGGACGTTTTTTGAAGGAGCAAAATCCAGAAATTCAAATTTGGGGCATCGACTCGTACGGCAGCGTATTGAAAAAATACCATGAGACGGGTGAGTTCGACGAAAGTGAAATTTATCCTTACATCACCGAGGGTGTTGGCGAGGACATTTTGCCATCCAACGTCAACTTTGATGTGATTGATCATTTCGAAAAGGTCACCGATAAAGATGGTGCCTTAATGGCCCGTGAGATGGCTCGAAAAGAAGGCTTGTTTTTGGGCTACAGCTGCGGGAGCACCTTTCAAGGCTTGCGTCAACTGAAGGACCGATTGAAGCCAACAGATGTCGTTGTTTGCTTATTCCACGACCACGGTTCGCGGTATGTGGGTAAGGTCTATAACGATGAATGGATGAAGGGCCACGGTTGGCTCTAACCCCTTTTAAAATCCAAAACGGTTTTGCGGATAATCTCGATGCATGCATCGAGTTCTTTTTCTGTCATGACCAAAGGCGGCGCGAACCGAATGATGTTGCCGTGAGTGGGCTTGGCGAGCAAGCCGTTGTTTTTGAGGGCCACGCACAAGTCCCACGCCGTTGAGCTTTGCGGGGAGTCGTTGATTACAACGGCATTTAACATCCCCTTTCCCCTGACATGGACCAGGAGGTCCGATTCGGCGATGAGCGACTCCATTGCTCGACGGAATTGCACCCCCAGTTGACGTGCATTCTGCGACAAATTTTCATCCACCACGACTTGCAATGCGGCGATGCCGACCTCAGCGGCAACAGGGTTTCCGCCGAAGGTAGATCCGTGCTGGCCGGGATGAATCACGCCCATGATTTCATCGTCAGCGAGCACAGCACTGACTGGGTAAGCCCCACCAGAGAGGGCTTTCCCTAAAATCAAAATATCTGCCTTGGTATAGGTTGATTGCCGTTCGCAGTGTCCAGCGCAAGTGCAATTTCCGCACGTCGCGAGCAGGGATCCCGTCCGTGCAATACCGGTCTGAACTTCGTCTGCAATGAAGAGTACTCCGGCAGCTTCACACAGGGCTTTAGCCTTTTGAACAAAGTCTTCCGAAGGCGTGTAAACACCGGCTTCGCCCTGAATGGGCTCCACCAAAAAGCCGGCAACATGGGGGTCTTGGAGCGCTACTTTCAAAGCTTCGGTGTCGTCGTAGGGAATGACTTCGAATCCCGGTGTGAAAGGGCCAAATCCACCCGTTGAGTCGGGGTCTGTGCTGAAACTAACAATGGTGGTTGTTCGGCCGTGAAAGTTGCCTTCACACGTGATGATTTTGGCTAATCCAGCTGGAACACCCTTGACGTCATAGGCCCACTTTCGCGCAATTTTAATGGCGGTTTCCACCGCTTCGGCTCCCGTATTCATCGGAAGGACTTTGTCGTAGCCGAAGTAGGATGTTACGAAGGCCTCGTACTTGCCCAATGTGCTGTTGAAGAAAGCCCGAGAGGTCAAGGTCAACTTGTCCGCTTGGTCTTTCATGGCGCCTACAATACGGGGATGGCAGTGGCCTTGATTTACCGCAGAATAAGCGCTAAGAAAGTCAAAATACTGGTTGCCCTCAATGTCCCAGACGTGGACGCCGTTTCCTCGGTCTAACACAACGGGTAAGGGGTGATAATTGTGGGCGCCATGTGCGTTCTCCATCTCCATGGCCTGAGCAGAACTCTTCGGAATTGTAACCTTCATGAGGCAAAGATACGGAAGGGGGAGGGCTGCACAGCTTCCTTGGGCAGGATCGCCCAAGCGATGAGATATGCCAAAATACCCGTGCCAGCTTCGGGGTCTTCGGAGTGTTTTCGAATTCTCCGCAGGCTGCATTTAAGAATTGCGAACTACTTTTGCACTCCAATAGAACAAAATTACCATGGCGACGAACCGCACATTTACCATGATTAAGCCCGATGCTACAGGCGCAGGGCACACTGGAAAAATCATCGACCGCATCATTCAGGCTGGATTCAGCATTAAGGCAATGAAGTGGACGCAACTCACCCTCGAAGACGCTCAAGCGTTTTATGCTGTGCATGCAGAGCGGCCATTTTTTGGTGAATTGACGGAATACATGTCAAGCGGTCCCATTGTTGCGGCTATTCTGGAAAAGGACAATGCCATGGCAGATTTTCGGGAGTTGATCGGAGCGACTAATCCTGCTGAAGCAGCACCGGGGACGATTCGCGCAGATTTTGCCGAGAGCATCGCGGCGAATGCCGTGCATGGTTCGGACAGCGATGAGAACGCCGCTATCGAAGGAGCGTTCTATTTCAGCGCGCGTGAGATGGCCTGATTCTGAACGAGAAAAATTTCAAAAGCCTCCGCTGAAAAGCAGGGGCTTTTTTTTACTCCATCTCGCCGGTTAATCAAAAAAATCATCCGAAAAATTGAGCAAAGCGAGTTCGCTTTGCGCTCGGGTAAAGGCGGTGTAGAGCCAGCGCAGCCAATCGGTGCTCAGGGTGTCCTCTGTGACAAATCCGGGGTCGACTATGACGGAGGTCCATTGACCTCCTTGCGCCTTATGGCATGTCATAGACCAAGCAAATTTTACTTGCAGAGCCTGATAGCATTCGTCTCGTTTGACGGCCTTGATAATGGCTGATTTACTTCCCAAGTGCAGGTAGTCTTTGGCAATGGCATCTTGCAGTGCTTGAACTTGAGCGAAAGGGATCGAGGGTAAATCAGATTCAAGAACGCTGAGGTTGATGCACACTTCAAAAGGTCCCCAGTCTTTTGCATCAGCCAGCTCGACTTCCACTTGGGCAAATTCGATTTCATACCGTTCAAAACGCTTTAACACCTTGGTAACGACCACGACATCCCCATTGGCGAGCAGTGAAGTGGGAATGTTATCCACGGATGCAAGCCAGTGGTAATTGTTTTTGACGACCATCAGGCGATCTCCCGCTTCGAGGGATTCCTCCCTCCAAAGAATGCGGTGACGAATCTGTTGGTTGAACGCTTGTGCCCGCTTATTGGAACGGGTGATGATAGCGACGTGATCTTCGCCGTGTTGGGTAAAGGCGTCTTCGATGTACTCCTGCAGTTCATGCCCATTGATCCGATGTAAATCGGCCATACCCTCTAACGAAAAGCGCGGCCAACCGATATTTTGCTCATCGATTTGAAGGCGCAAACGATGCGCATTCGACAGGATGCCGCTGTCCATTTCTTGGCGAACTACATCGGTGAGCCGAATCGTGGCAACGGTCAATGCAAAATCGCGCCGCATTTGTGTTTCGTTTAAAGCGGGACTTTCGGATTCTCCGACGGGAGGTAGCTGGGCATCGTCTCCAACCAGGACCAAACGGCATCCCGTCCCGCTGAACACGAACTCCATCAAGTCATCCAGTAAGCTCCTGTAGTTCAGGCTTTTTTCATTACTGCGTTGCCCTCCTTCTCCGATCATGGAGGCCTCATCGACGATAAAGACGGTGTTTTCTCGTGTATTGGGTGCCAAGCCAAATGCCGGATTGCCATCCGTGCTTTTTTGGCTGCGGTATATGTGCCTGTGAATCGTTGATGCTTGCATCCTTGAATACGACTGCATCACTTTGGCGGCCCGTCCTGTCGGAGCGAGCAGGACAGGCCGCTGGCCATACATGCGCAATGCGCCTACCAGCGCTCCAACACTCGTGGTCTTCCCGGTTCCAGCGTACCCTCGAATCATGATCGTACACCGAGGTTGCGTGCTGAAATAAAACCGAGCCAACGCATGAATCAAACGGCCTTGGCCTTCCGTTGGTTCATGCGGAAAATGCCCCGCCATTCGGTCGATGAATGTTTCTATTTGATCAGAGGTCTTCAACATCCAAGCGAAGGTAGGTGGTGAGGCACGGACTGAAAGCAACTTCATGGCTTGCATTATTTGCCGACTTCCCGATGTGTTGTAGATTCGCACTCGGTTACAATCCGGGCCGATTGATTCTATTCAAATGGATAAGTTTTTCAAAGAAATCAACAAGTACGTCATTTCAATCTTCCTCTTCTTTGCGGGAGCGAGTTTTTTGGTAAAGTACTTGAGTGGGGATGAACTCGAAAGCCAACCGACGGCTATGCTGATTGCATCCCTTGCCTTAATTGCAGTGGCCATCTTGGCTACTCCTGTGATCCTCTCCAAGATGAATTCGACGCATTACCGAGCGCTGATGATTGCTGGAACGGTTTCAGCGTTGTTGCTGGGGTATGAAGTGTTTTACAGTGTAGACGAAGAGATTGAATTCCGAACCCTCAAAGCACAAGTGGACTCCGAGACAATCCAAGCCTTGAAGGACATCCGGGATGCCCAGGATGCTTACCACGACATTCATGGGATTTATTGCAACGATTATGATACCCTGCAGGCCTTTCTCTTCGAGGACGTGATACCGGTGAGTTTTAATATGGGGTCGTTCAACGATACCCTTCCTGAGGAGAAGAGCCGAGAGTTGGGATACGTCTTGACCCGTGAAGACCTTCCATTGAAGGCGGAAGAGCTGGGTTTAACAGAATCGGCGTTTATCGATTTAATTTCCATGGATTCCCTGACTTACAAGGTTCGCGACGTGATTTACACCTCGTTTTATGCGGAGAATTTCACGCCCGAGATCCGAGACTCGAAGCGACTGCCTCGAGTTTCTGTGGATAGTTTATGGTTTAATCCGTTGAGCGGAGAACGCTTTCTGTTAGCTACAGATAGCATCGAGACCGGTGGTCTATTGCTTTCGACAGTTCTGGTCAAGGATCCGACGCCTTTCGGCCGAGAGAAAGTAAAAAAGGATACCTTACGCTTCGGCTCTCTGACCGATGCGCACACCGATGGAAACTGGCGAAATTGATTTGACTGCATTGAAATCCGACCTCCTCTTGGGGTGGGACGGAATCGTCTTGCGTTGGATGCTCATTGATGGGAATGAGGTGCTTGATTTTGGCGAGGAAAAGGAGGTTGCAGGATTTCAGCCACTGATCGATCTGCATGCTGATGTTCGCTCCGTTTGCGTGTCTTTTTTGCGTCCTGTCTTCAGTTTAATGCCCTCTGCAGTGGCAAGCGGGATTGAGAAGGAGGTGCTGCAAGTGCACCACGGCCCGTCCAATCCGTTTCGTCGCTCTTTTCATTCAGAACGCTTTGGGGAAGAAATCACACTCATCGAAAGCGGAAAGTGGGAACAGGGTGATGCCTTTTTAAAATCGTGGCCTCAAGTGCGCTGGACTTCGGCGACGTTGGGATGGTTAGAACATCAAAAAAGACGTTCGATTTCTGCTGAATTCACTTCCTTGTTGAGCATCGATGTGGGAACCTCAAAAGCCTTGATGTCTCGTTTTGATGAGGGGCGATTGGCCTGGTGCATTGTAGCCGAGGACGTAGATGGAGACGGCATCTTGTACCATGCTGTTAATTCTTTGATGCGCAATGATTTTGAAGAAGGGCTGGAGAATGGACTGCACCGAACATGGGTTGTCTTTTCGGGTGCAATTGAAAACAACCGTCAGATGATTCAACAGTTTGAAAGATTTTTCCCGCATGTCGAAGTGGATGAGGGGGGGCTGCAATGGAAAACGGAGGCGCCTGCTCAAGTTGGTGAATGGAATCTTCTATCTCACGCGTTGCGATGAGAATTACAGGAGGACAATGGAAGGGCCGGCGCCCCAAGATTGCGAAGGGGTTTCGCGGACGTCCAACAACGGACTTCGGACGTGAGGGCCTCTTTAATTTATTGAGATCCAGGGCTGAGATTGCAGAGGCCGTGGTCTTGGATTTGTTCGCAGGAACAGGAATGGTTGGCCTGGAGTTTATGAGCCGCGGAGCAGAATCAGTTACTTCGGTGGAACTGGATGCACGGGCAACAAAAGGCCTCTCGCAACTGGCCCGGGAATGGGAATTGGATCAGTGGCACATCGTGCGGGGTGATGCGGTGCAATTTGCGAGGAAATCCTTGACTCAATTTGATTTGGTTTTCGCTGATCCCCCCTTTGACTTGCCTCAGCTTACGAAGCTTCCTGAAGCTGTGCTGAGCGGATCATTGCTGGTCCCGGGCGGGTGGTTTATCTTGGAGCACGGGGAGCGAACAGACGTATCCGAAGCTTCTCACTACATTGAGACACGAAAGTATGGCCACGTGCATTTTAGCTTGTTCCAAACGCCCAAACCATCGTCCCTATGAAACGCGCAGTTTTTCCTGGTTCATTTGACCCCATCACCCGCGGACACCTGAACATTCTTGAGCGGTCGCTGCCGCTATTTGACGAGATTATCCTCGGAGTTGGGGTGAATTCTTCCAAGCATTCCATGTATTCGCTCGATCAACGAACGGAATGGTTGAAGTCGGTTTGCCAAGAATTTCCGTCCGTTCGGGTGGAATCTTTCCAAGGCTTGACAGCAGATTTTTGCAAATCGCTCGGCGCTCAGTGGTTGATTCGTGGGGTGCGCAATGGAGGCGATTTTGAGTATGAGCGAACGATTGCGCAAATGACGAAGGTGCTCCACCCGATGCTTGAAACGGTGATATTGTTCACGGACCCTGAGTTCGCTCACATCCATTCGAATGTAGTACGGGAGATCCTCAAGAATGGAGGAGACGTATCTGCTTTTGTGCCCGAAGGATTGGAATTCCCATCGCCTCAATAGCATGTTGCGGATTGTCCTCGCACTTGCCTTGTTTGGAGTGAGCCCCATGCTTTCTCAAGAAACGGTGGTCTCCGGTAGGGTGATTCAAATGGAGATTACACCCAGCATTATCCATGTGAAGAAGGTGGTCTATCCGGCCCTTCAAGTCGCAGATTGGACCCCTGAGATATTGGTCGCAGAAGACGGCTCTTTCGATTGGAATATCGGAATACTGGAAACTCCTACGATATTTGAATTGCTTGCTCCTCCGTGGTCTTGGATGGTCCTTGTCCGCCCCCAGGAACAGGCGACATTGGAAATCCGTCCGGGCAGCTTGACGGCCACTCGGTTGCTGGGCAGTCCAGGTTTGGCGCGCTGGGATGGCGCGCATCCGAGTTCGCGAATGGACTCATTGATGGCGTTTCAAAACCGGGCGAACAGCCTGTTGTCAGAGAGCTTGGTCCTTCGAATGTCTGGCGTCGCGATGGCGTCCCGAGATTCATTGCAGGACTTGACGGATCGACTGGAATGGCAATTTGACTCCCTCTGGAAGGACATGGAGACGCATGCCTCCGAGCCGGTGGAACGTCAATTGCTCTGGCAAATTCGAATGGCGGGCGCTTTGAACAGCGGCAAGGGACAGAGAGCGATGGATTCGCTTTGGCATCAAAGCGAGATGGCTTTGGAAGGAGCCAATTGGACAGAATGGCTCATGTCACCGGGTAACTTTTCTTGCTGGCGGCTTGCGCACGGCGGCTGGTGGAAGGGTACAGATGCGGATTGGGAGAAAATTAATGAGGCCATTTTCTTAGCTGATGGAGACTCCTTAGCGGCTGCTATGGGTCCGCGCTGGCGAGACGAACCATGGTCGGAAGTTGCTGCCGCGTGGCTGGATAAGGCGATTTCATCGCCAAGCGAACTGACCGAATTGGTCTGGAGTACATTCCGATTTCCAAAGCCATTCTTAGTTGCGTACGAGCGTCTCACAGTTCAGAGAGCCGAAGGCCAGTCGGGGTCAACTGTGGGGTCCGTACCGTGGACGCTGCCCAATGGAGAGTTGGGATCCATTGAAGACCAATGCCGTCAGCCTTGGAAGGTGATCTTAGCATTGAAAAGTGGATCAGGTGCTGCGCGACGAGAGCGGGAAATGTTCAATCAGGTGGCAGAAAACCTAGATCGAAGGGATGTCTGCTGGGTTGTGCTTTCCTTGGATGAAAACGAGGAGCTTTGGCGAGAAACCTTGTCAGCACGTCGCACACTTGATGAAACAATTGGATGGGTGGGAAATTCTCCTCAAATCATGGAGCGACTGGGCTTGTCAGTCATTCCACAAGTCCTTGTGCTCGATCAAGATGGGCGGGTAGCGGTCGATAACACGCCGTTACCAAGTCAAGGATTGGGTGCCCATCTGCTGGAGTTGCTTCCCAAGAAGTAATGCGTCGGACTTAGGCTTCTGGAGAGTCGATTCGATCCATGAGGCCGAGAATACTGGGGTAGGTGTTTGTTCTGATCACGGAGTCAAAAGGGCGCTTTATCCAGTGAACGCCCGTAATGCCCTCTGCAGCTTGCGGGGAGCCTTTTGTCGCTGCACCCGCATGTTCTGCGAGAAACCAAAAAGTAGTTTTCAGAACAGGAGTTCCAGCGTCGTCGTACGTGTGGTATGTTTTCCCCAGTTCTTGTTTCAATTTTAATTGCCCAATTCCTGTTTCTTCTCGCACTTCTCGCACGGCGGCGTCCTCGATGCTCTCATCGGCTTCGACTTTTCCTTTAGCCAAGTCCCACTTTCCATTCCGTTCAATCCACAGATAGGCTCCTTCGTTGTTTTTGACTACACATCCAGCTGCGAGGACTTCTTTGTATCCGTAACAAAATTGCATCCATAGTTTTTCAGGGTGGTCGCTCAACAACACAAACGATTGAATATCTGGGTGTTGACGGATTAGATTGGGGAGTTCGTTCAAGCTGGATTTTTCGGGCTCACGGATCACCATTGAGCGCTCGTTCGTCGGGACATTTTCTTGAAAAAATACCGGCCGATTCATTATATAAACTTCATACATTCGCGCTATGATTTTGTCCGTTGAAAGTAGGCGAAAAGTTGCGGAATTCCTTTTGCGAATTAAAGCAATTCAACTTCGTCCAAATGAGCCCTTTACGTGGGCCAGCGGCCGCAAGTCGCCGATTTATTGTGATAACCGGAAAGCCTTAAGTCACCCAACGGTTCGAACATTTGTTCGACAACTGGCTGTCGAAGCGATCGAAAATCAATACGGCAAGGTGGATGCCATAGCCGGTGTGGCGACGGGTGGAATCGCGCTTGGGGCGTTAGTCGCTCAAGAGCTTGGTCTGCCGTTTATTTATGTTCGTTCAAAGGCGAAAGATCATGGGATGGGCAACGCCATCGAAGGAGACCTGACGGTATTGTCTAATGTGGTGGTGATTGAAGATTTAATTTCAACAGGACAGAGCAGCCTGAAAGCTGTTCATGAATTGCGGGAAGCAGGAATCGAGGTCAAAGGGCTCATCGCTATTTTTACCTACGGCTTTGAAGTTGCGAAAGCGGCCTTTGAGACTGCAAACTGCCCTTGGTTGACGCTGACGGATTACCCAACCATGCTGGATCAGGCTCTGCAAGAGGGATACTTGAACAGCAAGCAGCGCATTATGCTGGATGATTGGAACCAGGATCCAAAAGGGTGGAGTGAGGCTTTTGAAGAAAGGCAATCAAGCAAGTAAATGATCATTGAAAGTCCCGTAATCCGCGTCGGCCTGGCGCAGCGTGAGCTCCATGAGCACTTAAGCAATCCGGCGAACCTCGAGCCCTTGTTGCCTGCGGAGTATGTTCAGGACTTCGAATCTGAAGGTGATCAATGCTCGTTCAAGGTGGTTGGGGGTTTTTCGGTGGTGATCAAGCAATCAGGTGGAGAACCACCTCGTCAGGTGCGGTATGCGTCTCAAAAAGGAACGCCGATTCGCTTTGTGCTCGACATTTGGATTGAGGCAGATCAGCTGGGTTCTGAAACGACGAGCACATTGCAAGTGAAATGCGACGCCGAGTTGAATCCCTTCATGAAGATGATGGCAGAAAAACCATTGCAGTCCATTTTTAGCAGCATGGCAGAAGCGGTGGAAAAAGCGTTTCCCGCTGGCTAGTCCTTGCGCACGAGGTCGTCGTTCGAAGTCAAGTTTTAAGCATTCAAGTCCAGCCAATCCCAGCGAAGGTGATTCGACTGGTTTACAGAGATTTTTTTTGCGCTCGAAGCGTCGGAGACCCGCCAGTGCATCTGTAATTCTCCATCCTGACCGACGGCATTGATTTTCCCCCAGCCCTTTTCATTGACAAGCGTATACGGATGCCACTGGTCCGTTCCAATAAGTGCACGCTGATACGCCGCTTCTATTGCACCCGCATCCTGTTCAAGGGAGTGCATTTGGCGCATGACCTCTTCTTGAAGGTTTACGGCGAAGCGCGAAATATCCGACCATGTTTGAGTCTCCGAACGAAGCGACGTGCGTCCAGTTTCTTCCGAGCGGTCGGAATTGATGTTGATGCCCACGCCAATGACCGTTCCGTCCCATCGCTCGCCTTTCCAGACGTTCTCGATGAGCATTCCCGCGCATTTTTGCCACGCTATTTGATTTCCGTCTTGTCGAATTAAAATGTCATTCGGCCATTTGATTCCGGTCAATCCTGGGGCAGGAATCAAGGAGTCAACCATGGTCCAGATGGCCACCGCAATTGCTTTGTTGAATAAAATCGGCTCCGGAATCTTGGATTCACCACGCCCATCCAAGGGCCACTTGATGGCCATTGACCACGCCAAGTCCAATGCGGCCTGTTGATCCCATGTCCGGCCACGTTGTCCTCGGCCGCCTGTTTGCTCTTCGGTCGTTACCACGCAGGCACTTCCGGGATCGGCTTGTTTCAACCAGGTGCTGGCGATGTCATTCGAGCTGGTGGTCTGCTTCAGGTGTTGAAAAAATACCTTCATCGTTGCCCGTGAAAATAGGGGGAAAGTTGGCATGTTTTCGCATACGTCGCGGTCGCTTTACCACGGAAGCATCGTATCTTTCGAGCAGATCGAAAGTGAATGAAAAGCCCCGCATCGTTACACGAGACGCCATTGCTCGGAGCCGTCATCAACGGCTTGCAAGAAGTGAAAGGCAAGCAGATTACCATTTTGGACCTTCGTCAAATCCCCCATGCGGTTGCAGGTTGGTTTGTCGTGGCACATGGGACGAGCCGCACCCAGGTTGAGGCTTTAGCGGAGTCGGTGGAGAAATTAACGGCAAAGGAGGCCGATGAAAAGCCCTGGGGGAAGCAAGGACTGAGAAATGGAGAATGGGCGATTTTGGACTACTGTGATATTGTTGTCCATGTGTTCCACGAGGAAGCGCGAAGTCGGTATGCCTTAGAGGAATTGTGGGGTGATGCGAACATTGAGACCCTCGAAGAAGTTTAAATAATCTATGGAAGACAAGCAGAATCAGCCTGCGGGCAGCAAAGGAGAGGGGAAGCCTTCCATGAATTTTTATTGGATTTATGCCATTATTGGTGTCCTGCTCCTCGGGATGCTGATGATGAATAGCAGCCAAGATGGCCGAGAAATTCAATGGTCTGAATTCAAAACGTACATCGAAGACGGGAAGATCAAACGCGTTGTTTTTGATGGCCAGCGCGCCAGCGTATACCTCAAGGACGCAGCGAGGGAATCACTGCGGAAAGATGCTGAGGAGCCAGGGTTCCTAAAGTCGGTCTATCAGGGAGCGGATTTCTGGTTGAATGTGCCTGCAGGAGATGCGTACGGGCAAGACTTAAAAACGTTGTCGGAGTCCACTGACTTAGATTACGTGTATGAGCCAGTCAATGAGTGGGGTCAGCAAATGCTTACCTACGTGGTATTTTTCGCATTGATGATTGGGGTGTGGATTCTGATCATGAGGCGTCTTGGTGGCGGAGGAGCAGGTGGTGGACAAATTTTCAATATTGGAAAATCAAAAGCTCAGCTGTTCGAGAAGGGCAAAGGAACGGACGCGGATTTTGGTGACGTTGCAGGGCTGGATGGTGCGAAAGAGGAACTAGAGGAAATTGTAGAGTTTTTGAAAGCCCCTGAGAAGTATACCAACTTAGGGGCCAAAATTCCGAAAGGAGCCTTGCTGGTGGGGCCTCCTGGAACAGGTAAGACCTTGCTAGCAAAAGCCGTTGCAGGTGAAGCACAGGTTCCTTTCTTTTCACTCAGCGGTTCGGACTTTGTTGAGATGTTCGTGGGAGTGGGAGCTTCGCGGGTCCGGGACTTATTCAAGCAGGCCAAAGAGAAAGCGCCGGCCATTATTTTCATCGATGAGATTGATGCCATCGGTCGTGCCCGCGGCAAAAACGCGAGCATGGGATCCAATGACGAGCGTGAGAACACATTGAATCAATTGCTGACCGAAATGGATGGTTTCGGGACGAACAGCGGCGTCATCATTTTGGCTGCAACCAACCGGGCTGACATTCTTGATAAAGCCCTTATGCGGGCAGGCCGATTTGACCGTCAGATTTATGTGGACATGCCAGATTTGACGGAGCGACGAGCCATTTTTGAAGTTCACCTGCGTCCAATCAAGGTGGATGAGTCCATTGACGTGGAGTTTTTATCACGTCAAACACCGGGTTTCAGCGGAGCTGATATTGCCAATGTATGCAATGAAGCGGCTTTGTTCGCTGCGAGGAAAGGAAGGGAAAAGGTGATACATCAAGATTTCCTCGATGCCGTAGATCGCATCATCGGAGGGCTTGAAAAGCGCACCAAAATTATTTCGGAAGAGGAGAAGCGCACGATTGCTTTCCACGAGGCGGGGCATGCAGTTGTGAGTTGGTTGGTTGAGTTTGCTTCTCCGCTTGTTAAAGTGAGTATTGTGCCTCGTGGACAGTCCTTGGGAGCAGCTTGGTACCTGCCGGAGGAGCGACAGATCACCACCACAGAGCAAATGTTGGATGAGATGTGCGCGGCATTAGGTGGCAGAGCAGCTGAGGACCTAGTGTTCGATAGAATTTCTACCGGCGCTTTAAGTGATCTGGAAAAGGTGACAAAGCAAGCCTATGCAATGGTTTCTGTTTATGGCCTGAATAAACGCATAGGGAACCGCAGCTATTATGATAGTCAGGGCGACCAAATGTTCACGAAGCCGTATTCTGAAGAGACTTCGCGCATCATTGATGAGGAGGTGGGTAAACTCATCGAAGGGGCCTATATCCGTGCAAAGGAAATCCTGCAAAAGAATTCGGATAAGTTGAGTGCCTTGGCGGATTCACTCCTGAAAAATGAGGTCATCTTCCGAGAAGATGTGGAACGCATTTTAGGTGAACGACCGTTCAAAAATCGAGAGCAACCCGTTCCCTATGTGCCTCCTGTCAAAGCCTCTGAGGCTGAGCCTGAAATTTCCAATTCGCCGGAGCCTGCGTCAGAGGTTGACTCGAAGAGTGCATCTCACTCAAAAGATGGTGATACCGATGAAACATCAGCGCACGAGGAGAACGTGAATGCTCCAGAATGAACGGTTGGACCGTCATATACACGGATGCATTTCCCCCGGCGGTAGAGCTGAGAAGGGCCGTATTAGATGAGCATCAAATTCCGGCGGTTGTATTGAATAAGCGAGATAGCAGCTACCTATTCGGTTTTGTTGAATTGCTGGTGCAAGAGGCGGACGCCGAACGTGCGAAAGCCATCCTTGGCGCGAACAAGGAGGAGCTGAGCATTGATGACCCATCATGAAGGAGACCCTCACCAGAATGGGGACGGGATTGGTGTTTGGCATTATCGTCATTGCTTCGGTTTCAATGGGTCCATGGAGCAACGCCTTGCTCTGGATTTCGGTTTCCTCGCTGGCTGTTCGTGAATTCATTCAAGGTTCCAAGAAAATATCAACGAACACAGTCTGGGGGTTTTCCGCATTTGTAGCGCTATGGATGAGCATGGTTATCGGTATTCCATGGCAAAATTCTGGAGCGTACGAACCTTCGGCCCTTTTGAGCCTCATTCTGATGATTTGGACCAATGATTCTGGAGCATATTTCGTAGGTAAACCGCTCGGGAAGCATAAATTGATGCCGAGCATTTCACCGGGAAAATCCTGGGAAGGTCTACTGGGTGGTGCCGCATTGGCATCGCTGTTAGCGGTGTGGCTCTGGGGATGGTCTTTTGTGTGGATGGGACCCTTTGTGGCCGTGTTCGCGACTTCGGGCGATCTCATTGAAAGTGCATGGAAGCGCCGAAATGGAATCAAAGATTCAGGCGCATTGATGCCGGGTCATGGAGGCGTTTTGGATCGATTCGATGGTTTCATGCTAACCGGTCCAATTTACTTCGTTCTGCTATCTTTGTTGCCATTCGAATTCACGCTGAAAACCATTCTACCATGACGTTTCATCCGGAGGGAAAAGCAACCCTGATCTTGGTTTTTCTCACAGGCGGAGCGCTCGCAGCTGCACTGCATTGGTTAATTCCCGGATGGGTGGGAACCGCGTTAGGGGTTTTGCTGTGGAGTGTTTTGTTGGGGCTAGTAATAAATTTTTTCCGCATGCCATCGCGGAAAATTGGCCAGAAGGAGGCGTCGGATGTTCTGTGCCCAAGTGATGGAAAAGTAGTGGTCATTGAGCGAGTTAAAGAGACCGAATGGTTCAACGATGAGCGCATTCAGGTGAGTATTTTTATGAGCCCTTTGAATGTCCATGCGCAATGGGCGCCACTTGCCGGAAAGGTGCTGGCTTCTCGCTATCATCCTGGAAAGTACTTGGTGGCTTGGCATCCAAAATCCAGCACAGAGAATGAACGCACGACCCACGTCATTGAAGGAAAGTTTGGAACGGTGATGTTTCGGCAAATTGCCGGTGCTGTTGCTCGGAGAATTTGCTGGTACATGAAGGAGGGACAAGAATTAAATGCGGGGGATGAGGTCGGTTTCATCAAGTTTGGATCGCGCATTGATGTTTTTTTACCATTGGATGCTGAAGTCTGCGTGGAACTCGACCAAAAAGTGGTTGGACGGGAAAGTATTTTGGCCAGATTGGCTCATTCTGAATAAGTATCGCCCCGAGAATTAAAATTTTTGGGTTCTTTGCGCTACTTTTTCAACTCAAACCCAAAACAACATGAAGCACTTTACCCTTGTCGTTCTGATGTGGGCGACTATCGCCGGTGCAGGATGGGCCCAATCGGTTCAATCTACTGGCCAAACCATTCTCCAAGATGTTCCGCAACTTGCTCCAGCACTGCGGATTGCTGCTCCCATGCCTACCGTGGCAATAGCAGATTTCAGCGACCGTCCTCAGCAGCCTTTAGAAGGTCAATCTGACACGGACATCGAGCACATTCAAAATCGGGAGCTTGTGGTACAACGCCAAGTGATTGGCTATACGCAGTATGACTTACAATCCAACGCGGCCATCGATGATCGAATGGCTGGTGGAGCAGAGGCTGTTTCTGCAGCTTGGACCATGAGTTTGGAATTGACTCCATTTAGCGATCGAGGAACGGGATACAATTATTATGATGGAAATACCTGGGGCGAAATCTCGTACGAGCGAATCGAATCGGTACGCATTGGCTGGCCCTCGATTGTTCATACGGCGAGTGGTCGAGAGGTGGTGGTGAGCCACCCAGGAATTGACACGCCCTTGCACATGGCATGGCGCGATGCGGGCACCGGAGCTTGGAGTGAAGCTTCCGTACCGAGTGACCTTGAAGTCGGTAAACTGTGGCCTCGGATGGCCGCTGGTGGAGAGGATGGAAACAGCCTTCACGTGATTTGCATCACCACACCCACGGGCAACGGAGGTGTGGTACACAATGGTCAAGACGGTTCTTTGTTGTACTACCGATCACAAGATGGCGGTGACTCCTGGGACATCATTGATCATTCCTTTGCTGATTTGGATAGCTCGAATTTCGCAAACTTCAGCGGAGATACGTATGCCATCCATGCGCGAGGCAATACCGTGGCCTTTGCGGCATTCAATGATTTTAGCGATTCATTTGTGATGATTTCTCAAGACAACGGTGAAACATGGACCAAGCAATTGCTCGTCGACTTCCCCGTTGATTTGTACGTAGCGGATATGGGCTTGCCAGAAGGCGAGGAGTTTGCAGAAGACTACAATGATGATGGATTGTTCCAAGAGTATTTCAATACGGATGGTGCAGGTGATGTCCACATTGACACCTATGGACAGGTGCACGTCTCCTATGGAAGCATGTACTATATGGATGCCGATACCATTGACGGAACCACGAGCTACTTCCCAGGTACCAATGGGTTGGCTTATTGGAATGAATCCATGGGTGCGGACAGCGCTCAAATCATTGGCTATTCATTCGATTACGATGAAAGCGGTACGTTGGATTTTGATGAAATTGCTGCCTACTATGTCGGATGCGCTGGATTCCCGAGCATTGCTTCGGATGCCGCGGGCAACCTGTACGTGACGTATTCTGCCATCATGGAGAATTTCTCCACGGGAGCTCAGAATTACCGCCACCAGTTTTTAGTTCACTCCATGGATGGCGGAATGTCATGGAATGCCGATGAGGCCTGTGACCTAACTCCCGATGAGGATTATGACGGGTACGAAGCAGTATTTGGATCCATTGCTCCAGACGTGGTGAATGGACAATTGGAAATCATTTACCAACGCGACTTTGAGCCAGGATTGCACGTGCGCGGCGACGAGGATCCTGCGGACATCAATGATATTGTTCACTTGCGCGTGCCTGCAGATGACTTGGGTGATTGTGCGTCGTTGGAATACGAAGATTGGGTAGGCATTGCTGAGCCCATTGATTTGAACGATATCTCATTGTATCCAAACCCTGCGGATGACCAAGTTGAATTGGTGATCAACCGACCAGGAGCACACCAAATCGTTGTGTGGAGCATGACAGGACAGCAGGTGTTGTCCATGCAAACTTCAGCCTTGGTGGAACGAATCGAAACATCGGATTGGGCACCGGGGATTTACCTCGTGAACATTGCTCAAGGCGATCATCAGGCGGTTATTCGCTTGGCGATTCAATAATTTAAATGCATCTTGATGAAAGCCCTTTGCCATTGCGGCAAGGGGCTTTTTTTGCCCTGAATTCTCGCCGTATTTTCGCGGCATGCAAGCTGAAATTATTACCATTGGAGACGAGTTGTTGCTGGGTCAGACGGTAGACACAAATTCGGCATGGATGGGCGATGAATTGAGGCAAAAGGGCGTTGCGGTAAACCGGGTTGTTTCGATATCTGACCGGCCTTCGGAAATCAAGTCTGCTCTGGATGAAGCCCTTTTGCGCGTGGATTTTGTGCTGGTAACCGGAGGCTTGGGCCCCACGCGAGATGACGTGACCAAGCACACTTTGGCAGACTACTTTGACACGGAATTGGTTTTGAATCAACCTGTTTTGGATCGGATTACGGCATGGTTCGAGGGTCGAGGGTTGAAAATGTTGCCATCCAATCGAGATCAGGCCCTCTTACCGGAGGCTTGCTTGGTCTTACCTAATCCACGTGGGACAGCGATGGGCATGTGGTTTGACACGCAACGCGGCGGGCGGGAGAAAGTTGTCGTCAGTATGCCTGGAGTGCCGTATGAAATGAAGGGGCTGATGGTGGAGGAGGTGTTGCCGCGCATGCAGTCGAAATGGTCCTTGCCGATTCGGTATCAAAGGACGGTCTTGACGCAAGGAATTGGGGAGAGTTTTTTGAGTTCCATTGTACATGAGTGGGAGGAGCGGTTGGAATCGCGAGGAATTGGCATCGCCTATTTGCCAGCACCGGGTCAAGTGCGCCTGCGGCTGAGTGCAACGGGTGAGCATGCGAGGTCCCTTGTGGATGAAGCGATGAATGAGTTTTTAAATCAAGCCGGTGAGCACGTTGTTGCCGATGAGGGGATGACATTGGAGGAGGCATTGGTCGCAGCCTTGGGTCGGGCCGGGGCGAATTTGTCTACAGCAGAATCATGCACAGGCGGATCGATCGCTGCTCGTTTGACGGCCATACCTGGATCCAGTGCTGTTTTTGAAGGCTCGATCGTTGCATATGCCAATGCAGTGAAAATAAATTCCTTGGGAGTCGATGCTCAACTGATCAAATCCCATGGGGCAGTGAGTGAAGAGGTGGTTCGGGCCATGGCTGAGGGTGTAAGAACGCGTTTGGGCACGACGTACGCGCTGGCGACGTCTGGAATTGCCGGGCCAGGGGGAGGTACAGCGTCTAAACCGGTTGGAACGATTTGGATTGCGCTGGCCTCGTCCAATGGGACGTCTTCTCGATGCCTTCAACTCGGAAATCATCGCGGTCGGAACGTTGCGCGCACTGCATTGGAATGCATGGGATGGTTACTGCGTGAATTAAGGTCGGAGTAGGAGCTGCATAAACGATGAGAAGTTACTTTCTCTGTTGGATTGCAGTGATTTATTTCGTTTCTTTGCCGTCCGAAAAAGCATAGCTATGAGCCGTATTTGTCAACTTACAGGTAAGAAAGTAATGGTAGGAAACAACGTTTCCCACTCGAAGCGCCGCACCAAGCGCACGTTTTACCCCAATCTGCAGAAGAAACGTTTCTTCGATGTCGAGAGCGGTTCGTTCATTACGTTGCGTGTTTCGACTTCGGCGATCCGAACAATTGGTAAATTGGGTTTGAAGACCGCTATTGCGCAAGCCAAAGCCAAAGGAACTTACGTCGAGGCTTAGTCTCTCATTAGAATTACTCAAGGTCCTCAGGGACCGCATAAGAAAAAACCCCACCAATTGGTGGGGTTTTTTATGTTTGGTCGCGCTAGTTCGTTGCGCTAGCTCGTTGAGCTCGTTCGTCGATTTAGTTGTTTCCGAGGATGAGAGGCAGACCGTCTTTGGCTGAGCCGATGACCACCACTTTCGTGTTCGGACTATTCGCCAAGGCCGACGTGGCTTCAATCCCCTTCCACTTGAGCAACTCTTGGCTGATGCCCTTCGAAACAATTGCCTGATAATCTCGAATTCCCTCAGCTTCGATCCGCATACGTTGAGCTTCCTTTGATGCTTTTTCGAGGCGGAACTCGTACTCCAATGATTCTTGTTCTTGCTGAAGCTTGCGTTCAATGGCTTCTTCCAGCTTCTTGGGCAAGCTGATATTGCGGATTAACACGTCATTCAACTGAAGGTAATTTTCGGAGAGCTTTTCGCGCATCCGTTCGTCGATTTCAGTTTGAATCTCATCGCGTCGAGTGGTGTTAAACTCCTCGGGCAAGTACTTTGCGATGACTTCTCGAGCCACGGATCGCATGGCAGGAACAACGACTTTTTCTTCGTAATTCCTTCCTCGTTCAATTTCCAATAAGCCCAGGGATGCGAATTCGGGTTGGTAGAAAACGGTCAAGTCCATTTCGATTTTGAGCAAATTGGAACTGAGGACTTCCAAACGCTCCATTCGATCCTTTTGTCGGATTTCATAATCGTAGACTTTGTTCCATGGTGCTTTGAAGTGAAAACCAGAGTTGAGCGGTTCATCATCGGGATTAATTCCCTCACCAAAGGTGTGAAACAAGAGGCCAGCATGGCCTGAGGGGATGTTAACGGTGAGTGAACCCCATAGCAGAAGAATGGGGCCAAGTATCAGTGTGACGATTAGTAATCGTCGCATGTTGGCTGGGTTGGGCTGTTGTGACATGCCTCAAAATTAAGGCAGGATGCGAGGCATAAATCACGCCGACGAATTCATTTGGGAATTTTTCCCAATCGAAGGTGATTCAGTACCCGATGGTCCGGCGTCGGACGATCCATTCTGCAGTCAATAACCCTAGAATTGCCAGAAGCAGAGCGATCCATTCTACTGCATCGCGCAAGGTGGTTTGCTCGTGCAAAATGGGGGCGGGGATTCCCATTTGATCCATTTCTTGGACGACGGATTCAGGTGTGATATTGGCCATGTCACCGAGGAAGGTCCCTCCAGTTCGACGGGAGATTCTCATCAAAATATCATGGTCTGCAGCCAAATTGGTGCGTTCAAGCTGGGTGTCCTCTATAACCAGGTTCCCGGAAGCTTCGAATGTCTGTTCATCAACTTCACAAGTCGCTTTCCATCGGTAATTCCCATCCGCCATTCGTCCAAAATCTGCTGCGTAGCCATCTTCTGTAAGCAGCAAGGTGCGGTTATAGACTTGACCGACTTCATCTGTTAAATAAACTACGACGGTGGCTTCTCGCGTGGCGCTCCAGGACGCATCATATACTTGGGCGCGGAAGTTGATGCGTTCATCGACAGCAATGCGCTTTTCTGTTTGAACAATCAGCCGCTTGCGAACATCCTTGGCCGCAAGGAATTGCACTTGCTGTTGGATGAATTGGTTAAACGCCGAATGATCTCCATTTTGAATGTAATTCCGCATACGCCAGCGCCACAGGCCTTTACCAATCGATAGGATTTGTCGCGCACCTGATGTTCCGGCTGATCCTCCCCGAATTCCCCAAAAGGCCTCGTTGGTTTCGATGTCTCCAAACTGCCGATACACCATGGGGGACCAAGCGGGGGACCATGTCGTTTGCTCAAAAGGCCCCATCATCGGCGGCCACGCTCGAATGGCCTCTTCGATTCCATTGGGGAATTCCAGGGCGCTGAAAGAGGGGTTGAGCCGTGCACGGTGGGTTTGAGTCAGGTCACCTGAACGCGTCATTTCGACGCCCAATGCATTGGGCTGTTGCAAGTATGTCCAGGTAGCTTGGGAAGCAGCCAACCACCACACCGGTGTGTCGTTCATGCCGACTAGCTTAGTCCAAGGCATACCGCCCCACGATGTTCCAATCAAATCGTGCGCAATGACGACATCAGATGCTGCCAAGGCATCGGTTAGCGCCTGAGCATCTTGCAGATTGGCCAATTGAAATGAACGGATTTCATACGGTTCCAATTCAGAAAGTGCCATGCGAATGGCGCCCAAATCGGGATGAGGTGAAGCCGCAATGCATGTGATGATGCGACGGCTTTCCAACACTTCAACATAAAAAGTGCGCTGGTTATTGCTCGGGTCAATCTCCCCGCTAGTGGTGGCTATGCGTACTTCATACCGTTGCATCCCAACATCAGTTGCAGGCAATTGAAAAGCGCATTTTTGAACCTCCCTATCCCCGGATGTGGTCCATTGTTGAGACTTCAAAAGCTCTCCGCCATGGTACACCTGAATTTGGGCGAGTTCCCCAACAAGTCCCTGAGATTCCACAAAAACCTCTATCGGAAAGGTATTGCCCAAGTAGGCAATGGGGTTGTGATTGATTCTGCTAATCCACCGGTCCTTGACCGTCGTTGTATCGCCTAGTCCCAGTGTCCAAACTGGAATATTTGGCCAGTCTATTCCAAAATCAGGTGTTGCTCCGCGGTTGACTAGGCCATCACTCGCGAGAATAATTCCAGCGATGTTGCGGTTTTCGATGCGGACGGTAAGCTCTCGCATAGCAGCATCGAGATTGGTTTGGGCTCCAGCCCAGTTCCATGTGGAATCGGAGGTGCTTGGTAACGGGCGCAATTGTTTGTCGAAGCCATACCATTCTGCAGTCATTCCAGCTCCTTCAATCGCGGTTCGCAGTCCATCAGTCCAAGCGAGGATTTGCTTGGATTCGGCAGCGGAGTCTCCACGTGAAAAGATTGAGGTGCTTTCGTCCATCAAAACCACGGCAATGGGCTGTTCTTCGTCAAAGAGTTGACTTCGAATCAGCGGTTCCAGCAGCAAAAATCCCAAGCCCGCTAGAGTAATGAAACGCATGGTGCCCAGCAGCATTCGCCCAGCAGGCGATAGGCCGCTCCCGGTGCTTTTACGTCCAATACCAGCCCCCCAACCATACAACCAAAACGCCATCAGTGCAGCGGCACCTAGAACGACCGCCCAGTGCCAGGCTTCGACCTCCACGATCCAGTCGCGGGGTATGTCAATTTGAAGCAGCATCTTCAGGTGGTGGAGCGCCTCATGCTGTGATCATTCCGCCGTCGATGCAGATTGTTTGACCGGTGATGTACGAGCTCATCTCGCTGGCAAGGAAGGTGCACAATTGGGCCACATCTTTTGGTTGGCCGCCCCGCTTCAGCGGAATGGCATCGCGCCAGCCTTGAACCGTGTTTTCGTCCAATGCTGCAGTCATTTCCGTCTCAATGAATCCCGGTGCGATGGCGTTGCATCGAATGTTGCGGGAGCCCAGTTCCAGGGCGACAGATTTGGTGAATCCCAAGATGCCTGCTTTTGAAGCGGCGTAATTCGCTTGACCTGCATTGCCCTGCACGCCCACAACAGAGCTAACATTGATGATGCTTCCCGCGCGTGCCTTCAGCATGGTTCGCATCACCGCCTTCGTCAATGCAAAGCATGATTTAAGGTTGACGTTGATCACGCGGTCCCATTGTTCTTCGTTCATGCGCATCAACAAGGTATCGTCTGTAATGCCGGCGTTATTGACCACAATGTCGACCGTGCCAAAGGCTTCTACGACGTCTTTGACAAGAACCTCAGCCTGATCCATTTGCGCAGCATCGGACTTAAATCCTTTCACGTTGCCGCCGGTTTGCGCTAATTCTTTTTCCAAGGCGCGCGCTTTTTCTTCGGACGAATGATAGGTGAAAGCGACGGTAGCTCCTTGTTGTACAAACTCGTGTGCGATGGCTTTGCCAATTCCGCGGGATGCGCCCGTGATGATGGCGACTTTTCCTTCTAATAGCATGGGGATAGTTATGGTGCAGGTGCTTCCAGCAGATCGGCCGCCTCAGCAATTAATTCAGCAATGTCTTTGACTTCTACGTTGGACTCTTGGTTGGCATTTTTCACGCCATCGGTCATCATGGTATTGCAAAAGGGACAGCCCGTAGCAATGACTTCCGGTTGGGTTTCAAGGGCTTCATCTGTTCGGGCGTGATTGACTTCGCGCTCACCAGGCTCTGCTTCTTTGAACATTTGTGCTCCACCGGCTCCACAACACATGGCGTTTTGCTTGCATCGCCGCATCTCAAGGAGCTCTGCATCGAGTTTTGTTATTACTTCTCGGGGGGCTAGGTATTCACCATTGGCCCGTCCGAGGTAGCATGGATCATGGAAGGTGATCCGGCGACCTTTGAATGGCTGATCGCCTGACATGCGCAATTTGCCCGTTTCGATTAACTCTCGAATGAACTGGGTATGGTGCAATACCTCGTATTGTCCGCCCAGTTCAGGGTACTCATTTTTGAGCATATTAAAACAGTGCGGACACCCCGTGATGATGCGTTTGATACCGTATCCATTCAACGTCGCAATGTTTTGGGCAGCTTGCATTTGGTACAAAAACTCGTTTCCTGCTCGTTTTGCGGGGTCGCCTGTGCAAGATTCTTCTTGTCCGAGCACGGCAAAGGACGTTTCAGATGCGTGCAGGATTCGGGCAATGGCTTTGGTAATTCGCTTGGCTCGGTCGTCGAAGCTGCCGGCACAACCGACCCAAAACAACACCTCGGGGGCTTGTCCGGAGGCCGTCATTTCGGCCATAGTTGGAATGTGAATTGAGCTCATGGTGTGGTTATACTTCTTGGGTCCAATCGCCGCGGCTCCCTGCTGGGAACGCCCACGGTGCGCCATTGTTTTCAATGTTATTGAACATGGATGTGATGGATTCAGGCGATTTGCTGTCTTCCATGATCAGGCTGCGCCGCATGTCCAGAATAATGCCCATCGGGGAAATGTTGATGGGACACGCTGTGATGCAAGCCTGACAGCTCGTACATGCCCATAATTCCTCCTCGGTGATCCAATCGCCTAGCAAAGACTTGCCGTCTGGTTTCCATTCGCCTCCTTGGGCTTCGCGTTGCTTACCAATCTCTTCCACCCGATCTCGTGTGGACATCATGATTTTGCGAGGACTCAGGAGTTTTCCGGTTTGGTTGGCGGGGCATTCTGACGTACATCGGCCACATTCTGTGCAAGTGTATGCTTCGAGCAGTTGTTTCCACGTCAAGTCGGGGGCGTCTTTCACGCCAAACCGTTCGGGAGGGCCTTCGCTGGCTGGTGCTGCGGCATACGGGTCGGCCTGAGGGTCCATCATGAGGTCCACTTCTTTTTTGACCGCTGCCATGTTGTCCATCTGGCCTTTGGGGTTCAAGTTGGAGAAATAGGTGTTGGGAAAGGCCAAAATGATGTGGAAGTGCTTGGAATAGGGCACATAGACCAAGAAGGCCAGCACTCCCGCAATATGGAACCACCACATGCCGCGCTCGACAGCAATCAAACCAGCATTAGTCAATCCCGCATACAGTGGAGTCAACAACGAACTGACTGGAAATGAGCCGGCAGGCACGTAATGATCGAGTCCACGGCTCTGTGCAATGGCATCCGCCGCATTCATACTCAAGAATGCGAACATGAGGAGTACCTCCACCACCAAGATGATGTTGGCGTCGAGCGATGGCCATCCCTTTAGCTCGTTGGATTTGAATCGAGCCAGTGCGATGCCATTTCGGCGAACGAAGAAGACTATACAAGCCAAAATCACCCCTGCCGCGAGCCATTCAAATGATGCGATTAAAAAGTCGTACACCGGACCGAGGAATGCAAAGACGCGGTGTGTTCCAAACAGGCCGTCGATGAGGATTTCCAGGATCTCGATGTTGATGATAACGAATCCAACATAGATCAATATATGCATGACCCCTGCCACCGGTCGAGCGGTCATTTTACCTTGCCCCAGTGCCACCCGCGCCATGGTGGCCCAGCGTTCTGCTTTGCGATCAGACCCGTCCCAGTCGCGACCTGACCGAATGTTTCGACGGATCACTCCGATGCGCTTGGCAAAGAAGAAAATACCAGTGCTGAGAAGCAGAAGGAACAGGAGTTGACTGGTCATAGAGGCGAGGTTCATAAATCGTCAGAAGAACGCTTATCGAGTTCTTCGTCAATGATGTCACGCAATTTCTTGAGCTCTTTGTTGGACAATGACTTTTCTTGTTTCTTACCAAAAACCGAGACTCGGACGTACCGCCAAGGATTCAAGTAGAGGTCATTGATCAAGTACTGCAGTTCGAGGTTGGTAGCGACCAATCCGTTGTGCAGTGAATCGCTGTTGACTAATTGCCCGAGTGAACCCTCCCCGTTATTTATTTTACGGGTGATTTCATCCACTTGGGTCAACGCGGAGTTTGCGCGGTGAATGGTTTGGGCGAAATTGGAGGCAGCGAGCGAATCCGAGATTTCAGAGAAATTCTCCATGACATTGGACAAATCGTCGTTGTGATTTTTCAAGTTGGACGTGATGCCATCGACATTTTTAAAAATATTTTGCAAGGTTGATCGGTTTTCAGCAACCATCGCGTCCAGCTTCAAGGATGTTTGCTCCAAGCTCTCGACCGTGCGCTGGATGCTTTCGAAGGCAGTAGGCAACCCCAAGGTGGCATCCGCTTCAAAGACCGCTTTAAGGTTCTCGAGGATGTCGTCGACCCCGTCAATGAGTTGATCCGTTTTGGTTTTGAGCGGCATCAGTTCAATTCTTACGGCCTCCGCAATGCCTACTTCGAGTTCACTTAAGAGCGTGTCGCCTGGTTGAGCCAACTCTTCGCTTGTTCCGTAGATCAGGTCAATGGCCTTGGTGCCGAATAAGTCATTGGAGGTGATTTTGGCTTTGGTGTCTCGGTTCAATTGCAGAGCGGACTCTTCAATATCAAAGCTGACAATGAGCGACCCATTACCTGATTCCGAAAACTTCACTTGGGTTACTTGACCAACTTTGAAGCCATTTACCAGCACGGGGTTGGAAACGGCTAAGCCATCGATTTCCTCGTAATGAGCGTAGTAGGTGTTCGACGCAGCAAAAGGATTGAAGCCTTTCATGTAATTCACACCCAGCACAAGGAGGATGAGTCCGACTAGGACCAATGCTCCAATGCGAAATTCTTTCGAAACTTGTGCCACGTGAATTAATTTTTACGGAGGGGTTTCACACCTTGTTCTGCCCAATTTGTTCCTTCGAACTTCACAACGAAGGCGTCCGGATACCCCATCTGTTGCAGTTGGGATTTGTAGACGCTGGCTTGGACAGAAGTGGAAAATGAACCCACCGCGTATTTATAAAGACCATTGCGAAGATACTCCACCACAGGCGTGAGCCCTTCAAGCCGTGAATCATCTGTGGATAAGGGGTCCTGCGATGCCAATATCTGCACACGAAAGCTTGGCGACACAAGGGCAGAGGAGGATTTGTCGGATGGTTCAGCAGATGCTGGGCTCATTTCTAAAAGGGCAGAGGGTTCGGGTGATACGTCTTCCGTGGCCTGTGGAAGGCGTTCTTCGGGACCGGGATGGTGCTTCTCTTTATAGGTTCTGAATGCGCGAAGCAAGGCCGAAGCCATGAGTTCCTTTCCATTTGTGGAATTCAAAAAGTCCTCTTCGGATGGATTGGTCAAGAACCCCAACTCTACGAGGACAGAAGGCATTTGTGTGAAGCTGATTACGTAATAACCAGCTTGGCGAACCCCGCGATCTTTTCTGCCTACCCGGCTTTGGAATTGATCTTGAATGAGGCTCCCCAGTTCCAGACTTTTGTTGACAAAGACCGATTGCTTCAATGCAAGGGCGATGTAGGTGTCCGGATCGTCTGGGTCGAAACCTGCATACCGTGTTTTGTAGTCATCCTCCCTGAACATCGAAGCATTCTCCTGCATAGCCACTCGGAGGCTTTCTTCGGATTTATGCATTCCCATGACAAATGTGCTCGAGCCGCTCGCGTTTGCGTTGGTGAAAGCGTCGCAATGGATGCTCATAAAGAGGTCGGCCTGGACATCGTTTGCGATCGCTACCCGTTTCTTAAGCGATGGGTAAGAGTCCCCCGTTCGCGTCATGACAATTTTCACGTCGGGGAAGCGTTCAGTGATGTACTTGCGCAAAAGCAACGCCACATCCAAGGTGACGGCTTTTTCAGTTTCGCCATACCGTCCAGTCCCGAGGTTGCCCGGGTCCGAACCGCCGTGCCCGGCATCGATGACCAAAACCATGCTAGGAGGAAGGGGCGCAAAAGAAACGGACAGCATTATCATTGCTGTCATGGCGCATAGCACCGCCCGTTTCGTTAGTTTTGGCTGCCGGTTCATGGGTAACTTCAAATCTAAAACGTCGTCGGGTCTTTGCATCGTCTGTTTGCAGGGGATTTTCCGTGTTGGAATGTGGATAATCGCCCCCCTTTTTGCGTTGGGCCAATCCCCAATCGAAGCAGGGGTACAGGACTCCATCGCCACGCCAGTGGAAGCTTCGTTTGAGGTGACGTGGGGAGCTTCGGACTCCACCCGTTTGAATGTGGATTCGTCTCAAGTAGAGCTGTATGGGAAGGCATTTGTTGCTCTTGATGACATTCGCCTCGAGGCCGATCGAATTATTTACACGGCTTCGACCAATCAAGCTTGCGCGTATGGACGCCGTGATTCTGCGGGGGCCTGGATCGGTCGACCTGTATTGACTCAGGGTGGTCAAACCTTCGACCAGGATGAGCTGTGTTTTGACCTAAAATCCCGCAGAGGATTGAGCAGGCAGGCTGTTACAGTGCAAGGAGAGGCGGTGTTTCACGCGGAAATTGCCAAGCGCCAGTCGAATGAAAAAATCCACGTATCCGACGCCAAGTTTACCACGTGCACAGCTGAGAATCCCCATTTTCATTTTCACCTGAAGCGCGCCATTATGATTCCGGGTGAAAAGGTGATTTCGGGCCCGTTTTATTTAAAGTTTCGAAAAATACCGACTCCCCTCGCCTTGCCATTTGGCTGGTTTCCCACCGCCCCAGAAAAGCGCAGCCACGGGTTACTTATGCCGGGCTATGGAAATGGAGGGAGCCTCGGTTTTTTCCTCAAAGATTTGGGGTATTACATGCCGCTAGGTGAGTACGCGGACACTCGACTCACGGGGGATATTTATACGGGAGGTTCTTGGGCAATTCGAAGCAGTACGAATTATAAGGTGCGGTATTGGGCCAGTGGCAACCTCAACCTCAGTTACCAGCGACAGCGATTTGGCTTCAATGGGTTGCCCAGTCTGACGAAGAAGAGCCAATTCTTTGTGCGGTGGACGCACAACCAAGACAACCGGGCTAAGCCCAACAGTCGCTTCAATACGAGTGTCAACTTTGGCTCAAGTGACCACTTTCAGTCCAACCTAGGAGCCACACAGCAGGACTTTCTGACCAATACGTTTCAATCGAGTGTGCAGTATTCCAGGTCGTTTCCCGGAAAGCCATTTAATGTGGCCATGAGCGCGCGGCATGCCCAAAACTCCCAAACAGGGAATGTTGACCTCACCCTTCCTTCATTGACCTTCAACTTGCAGCGATCGAGTTTGGCCAAATTGATGGGCTTGCAAACCGTGGGCAACCGACTGCTCGATGAGATTGCCATCACAGGTTCGACCCGATTTGAGCAAACCATGCAGGCGCCAGATAGTGTTTTTAGCTCGGGTGATTGGGATCAAGTTTCATTTAGAAATGGCCTCAAGCACACGGCATCAGCATCCACACAGATGCGGTTGGGATTTGTCAGTTTGACGCCTTCATTCAATTACAATGAATTTTGGGCGTTTGAATCCTTGGATGGATTCTTGGAGGAGACTGACGAAGGAGTGATGCAGGTTCGGGATACGTTGGCCGGATTCCAATCCACACGGGATTGGCGTTTGTCAGCCAATGCCTCTACGCGTTTTTATGGGATATTTGAACGGGGGAAGGACAAGCGCGTCCAAGCCCTTCGCCACGTAATCAGTCCTTCGGTGGGATTGAGTTACACACCGGAACGTCAGCGAACACAAGAGGTGAGCCTCAACGACGAATCGTGGGAATTTAACCCCTACAGCCTCAACCGATTTACCCCACAAGATATCCGAGCTTCGGGAGCTGTCAATGTGGGGATCTCGCAGAACCTGGAGGCCAAAGTGCGCGACCGAGAGACGGGAGAAGTCAAAAAGGTTCGACTGATCGACAACGTCGTTACATCGGCCAATTACAACCTGATTGCTGATTCGTTGGGGTTAAGTGACATTACGACACGGGCCAACACCGATTTATTCAATCGCATGCGCATTAATGTGGGTGTCACGCACAGCGCTTATGCGAGAGATTCGTCCGGGATGCGGGTCGATGAATTTCTATGGGATCGAGGTGAAGGGTTTCTCCGCATGACGCGCGCAAATGCAGCATTCGGCAGCAATTTCAAAGGGGGAGAGGACACGCAATTTCCATGGAATTGCCGAGTAGACTATAACCTCGATGTGCGCAAGAATTGGCTCGCAGGGAGCCAGCGGGATACGTTGATCATGTCCCAATCCGCGCGCATTCGCGGTTCGGTGAGTTTGGCTGAACGCTGGCGCGTGGATGTGAATGGAGGCTATGACTTCATACAGCGGGAATTGACGCCCACTCAATTGGATGTGTACTGGGATTTACATTGCTGGGAACTCTCCTTCAATTGGGTGCCGATCGGCATTCGGAAAAGCTTCTATGTTCGCCTGAATATCAAGGCTTCCATGCTCAAAGATTTGAAGCTGGAGTTCAGGGACAGTGATTTGCCGTTCTAACCAGAAACGAGTGTTCTGGGATTTGATTCAGCGCGTATACCAACGAACGAGCATCACAACGAGGCATACGAGGAACATCAAAAAGCTAATCTTATTGACTCCGTGCATCATCCGTAAACTGACTCCAGCTTCTGGATCGCGGTGAAAGAGGTTCGCGGGGTTGATGTAATACAGGATTTTCTTGAAGAACATGGCCTAGAATTATCGGTTTTGGTGGGCGATGACAGAAATTTCTACCCGAGCCCCCTTCGGTAGGCCTGCGACGAATACGGCCTCGCGTGCTGGGAATGGCTCGGGCATGATTTCTCTGTACGTGCTATCCATGCCTGCGTAGTCCTCTGTATTAATTAAGAACACGGAGGCTTTCACCACGTGATCGAGGGACAATTTGGCGGCATGGAGTATGTGTTCCACATTATGCAGGCTTTGACGAGTCGCTGCTTCAATGGATGCAGCTATGAGTTCTCCGCTTTCCGGGTTCAATGGAATTTGGCCACTCACAAAGACCAAGTCACCTGCGGTAACGGCTTGACTGTATGCGGCGACTGGCGCTGCAGCGTCGGAGGATGAAATGCGATCAGACATGGTGCGAAACTACGGATGGATTTCCCACCTTTGCACCTCAATGTCCGCAGATGCGCATTCTACTGGTAGATAACTACGATTCCTTTACCTGGAATATCCAACACATGCTTGTGAGCGCGGGTGCGCAAGTCGATGTGGTGCGCAATGATGCCATCAATCCGCATGCTGTCGTGCAATTTGATGGATTGGTTTTGTCACCGGGTCCCGGATTACCAGAAGAGGCAGGTCAATTGATGCGCATTATTCCCATTGCTGCGGCGCACAGAGTTCCGACCCTTGGAATTTGTTTGGGCATGCAGGCCATAGCCCAGCATTTTGGTGGAACGCTGAAAAACTTGGACGCTGTGCTCCATGGTCAAGCGACAGCCTTAACAGAATTAACGGCTACGGGAATTTTGTCGGATTTAATTCCACCCGTGCAAATAGGCCACTATCACAGCTGGGTCATTGAGGACGTCGAATTTCCAGCGAATCTGGAGATAACGGCGCGCAACACAACGGGCTTGCCTATGGCGCTGGCGCACAGAAACCTCCCCTTGGAGGCCGTGCAATTTCATCCTGAATCAGTCTTGACACCCATGGGGAAGAAGATGATGAGAAATTGGCTGGACGGGGTTGCGACCTTTCGGCAGGCTCACCCCATTGAGCGCTCTGCCATTCCGATTTGGTTGACCGAGCCAGATGAGATAGGGTAATGCCAGTTTTAAAGAATAAAAAAACCCCCAGCACCGGGTGGCGTGGGGGCTTTAAAAGTTTTGCTTTCGTTTATTGATCTCGGTAGGTGGACATCACTTCTTCAAAGGTGTCTTTGAATTGATCGTAATTGTATTCCGCGCGAATACGCTCTTCTTTTTTCAAGCCTTCCACGTAGGCGTCAGCTAATTCGCCACCACTGAGTTCAACGGCCAAGTACGCAATGTACTTTTTGTCGTCGGTCATGGTCAATTCTTGGCAAATGGTGATAGCACCCGTTAATTTTTTGTTGACGATGGTCCGAGACAATTCATTGAACTTGCTCGTAGCTTCTTCGGTCGTGCCAAAACCGAGCTGTGTAGCTTGGTTTTCGGCCACGATTTCGACGGTAGCCTCTACCGCCCTTGCCAGGGTGGCTTCTGCATTTTGGCGTGCAATTTTCTTGGCAATTTCACGCTGTGGACTTGTGCCCGTAGCGGAAGCTCGGAAATACTCGCCGTTGGTCAAGAAATCAGGCCCAGAGCAGTATTCCACAATGCGCACTTCACCGCGTGAGTCCGGTGTCGATGAAGTTTCTTTTTTTCCCTTGCACCCCGTCAGGGTGATGGCAGCTCCGGCGGCTATGAGCAAGAAGGAGGAGAGGTGTTTATTCATGGTCATGGATTAATCTTTTCATTTAAATCGTTTCAATTAGCGTGCCAATTTCACTTCAAAGATGGTTTTTAATGGCTTTATTGATACAAAGCCTGAATCATTTTCTTCAAGAATGTTCCTTGAATTTCCATTTGCGCATTCCGGTAAGCCGCGTCGTGAGCCGCTTCCCAGTTGAGTTGAACGCCCTTGATATCTGTGAGATTTTGTTGCAATACGGGACGGCCGTCCGGTGTGTGAAGAACGGCCGAAGCGTTCAGGAGGACCGTGAAGAATCCAGCAGCTGATCCTGCCTCACGGGTGTCTGCCGTGAGCTCCAATATCAAATCCGCTTCTGCCTCCTTTTTTACCCATTGAATGCCCCGGTCATTGAGCCCCTGAGCGATTGCGTTGTTGAGCACTGTTTTTCCATTAAGCTTACCGTTGGTTCGTTCTCTGCACGCTAGGTAAACGGTTGGTGATTCTAAGAGAATGGGAATCGACGCTGTGGGAGTCGGTAACGTTTGAATCAGCTTGGCAACCGGTGATTCTTGCAGCCGAGGAACCAAATCTTCCATTCGAATTTCCAGCCTCAGTTCCGACGATTGCGTACGGGGTTCGAACTGACCCAGTTCAAATGAGCATGCGCCTTGCGCGTTGGTCGTTTGTGTTGAAGTTTTGGGTAAGGTCCCTCGATTATAACGAGACCAGACGGGGATTTGCCCGACGGGTTGCCCATCCAATTTAACAGTGCAGCCCACCCGCCCTGCATAACGATCAGCAAAAGTCAGCGTGACTTCTTCCGCGTTTAAGGAAAGCTTGAGCGAAGCGAGGATTCGGGTAATGCCCTCGAGGCATGCGCGGTCCAATGATACTGTACCCTCAGAAGTTGTCCACTCATTGAACTCTCCCCAATACGGTTCCATGGTTTCTAAGGCGCGGATATAAAAGTCGAGGGCTGCGGCAACTCGACCTCCCGCCCGCGCATCCAAGCCGGACCGCCAATAGCCCCCAGCGATGTTCAAGGTGGCTAATTTGCGCTCATTTCGAATGCGCTCATACGTCGCCATGTTGAGCCTGTAATAAGCCCAGATTTCGGAGTCATTTTCGTATTCCCCAACCAATTCATAGCCCTCCAAATCTTCTGTGCTCGCGCTTTGGATACGCTCCGAAAAGTTTTGACCGGCAATTCCTTGAAATTGGGTAGTGTGCAAAATGGAGGTTGATTCAATCACCACTCGAATTTGACCAGACAATTCAGCCAGTGCGCGCTTCCGGGCGGTTGCCGATGCATCGCTGCCATACTGCGCCTTATTCGCGCTCGAAATGCCAATGTAATGAGCTGGAACAGTCGGCCTCTGATTGACCCAAGCGGGTGGTTCGGCCCACTTTTGAGTGCCAGAACAGCCGACCAACACAAAGATCCAAACGATCCAAATGCTCAGGTTGAGAGGATGATGAACCTTCATGGCACCAACCTTTTGAGTTCATTTTCCACAAGACGATTGACGCTACTAGCGCAGTCTATAATGAGGTCATCCACCATCTTGGATTCGGAATTGAGTTCCGTCCGGTTTTGCATCTTTCGCATGAGGGCTGAGCGACCTGAACGACTTACCGTTCCGCTGGATGTGGCGGGATATAAGTACTTGGCATTGCCGCTGTATCGCACGTAATCGACTTCGTCGCGAAGACTTCGGGTCAGGATTTCTGACATTTCGGTTTTGCCCGTTTCCAATGAAATTAGTTGAATTTGAATTGTCAAATTTACTGATCGACTGCGTGTATACTCCTGGTACCGAACCGACCGGTATTTTGTGTCGTACACCTTTTTCCCGTCTTCATTGACGCGCTCTACCCGGTAGCTTTCGAATCCAGCTTGGTCAAATTTCTGGAGCCGGGAGGTATTGACGTCGCATGAAACGACGGTGCCCTTGAGGATAGCCTTCGCTCCCATCATGCTGCCTACTTGCACACTGGTGCTTCCATCCAACACGCCGCTAAGAGCGAGTTGATGTTCTTGCAGAATCAAGGCCTGGTTTTCTCGGTCCACGAGCATCAAAAAGGGATCGCTACTTTTGGCAATGGCTTGTTGAACAAAAGACCGCAATTTGGTTTCCATGCCCATTCGATTGGAACCGTTTTCAAAGGCTACCAACGCCATGGCAAAACGGCCGTTTTCGAGAGCTAATGCACGGAGTTCTGCGGCATCTTTGTACAAGTCGTCGCGCTCCATCAAACGTTCTAAGTTGGTGAAGGCGGTTCGCCAATGTTCTATGTCCAAGGCTTGGACTCCCTCTCGGTACAGCGGTTCACAGTAGGCGATGCGGGCCAACGCAGCGGTATCTTCATAATCTTCCTGAAGCCGCAATATCTCTGAGAATTGTTCGAGCGCGGTCCCGAAATCTTCGGTTTCCAACGCTTCTACTCCGTCGGCGTAAAGCTCATCCAAATGAGCATTCTTGACTTGTTCAAACGCGGTTCGAGCACTTTCCAAAAACACCAGTCGGACACCTAATTTTTCGATCTTGGACGCATAGGCTTCAGCTTCTTCAAATACGACAACCGCGCGGGCACGGTTGTGCGCCATCCGGAATTCATCAAATTGGCGTAAGTAATCATTCAGGACCCATTGCCCTGCACGCTGCAGACCCGCTAGCGCATCGGGGTTGTAGGAGTTTTTGATTACGGCTGTCTGGTAAAAGCGCGCAGCCTGATCCATCATGCCCAGTTCCTCCATTTTAAGGCCTCTTTTGACGTACGCCTTGGAGCCAGAACATCCGGTCCATGCGATTGCAATTACGAGGACCCAGGAAAATTGAATAAAGCGAGCTGCGAGCATGGAAGGGTTTTGCACGTGCAAGTTAACGTCATCATCAGTGTCTTATACCAAATTTATGCCAGGCTATTCTGCATCCTTATCTTTGGGAGAGAATCTGAATGAAATGAATAAGATATGTGTTTTGGGTGCGGGCAGGTCCAGTTCCTCTTTGATTGCGGAATTGTTGGCGCGCGCTGGGTCGAATGAATGGGAGGTGTACGTGGGTGACTTAGACGTTCAAAATGCGACCAATAAATGTGCTGGACATCCCGCTGCGCATCCGTTTGAAATTGACCCGAATGACTCGCAGCGTCGCAATGCACATATTGCTTCATCTGACTTAGTCATTTCCATGGTTCCGGCGTTCATGCACCCAGAGATCGCAGAAGTTGCCATTTCTGCAGGGGTTTCAGTTATCACTCCGAGCTATGTCAGTCCTCAAATGAAGGCCTTGCACGACCGTGCCGTTGAAGCCGATGTGTTGATTTTGAATGAAATCGGTCTAGATCCAGGGATTGACCACCTCAGCGCGAAAGCTGTACTGGATCGCATTGCCGCAGAAGGAGGGGAGATGTTGGAGTTCGAGTCTTATTGTGGCGGGTTGATTGCGCCGGAATCCGATGATAATCCCTGGCATTATAAGTTCAGCTGGAATCCGCGTAACGTGGTTTTAGCAGGGCAGGGAGGATCAGCGACCTTCCTCTCCGGAGGCAATGCGCGCCTGGTTCCACCCCATCGCACCTTCCAAAATGCCCGAACGGTCGAGGTCGGAGGCGAGGTATTTGAAGGGTATCCGAACCGCGACTCCATTGCGTACGAGGAAATTTATGGTTTGGAGGGGATCCAGACGTTAATCCGAGGCACCCTTCGAGGTGAAGGATTTTGCGCTGGATGGGATGCGCTGGTGCAATTGGGATGTGTGCGAGATGATACCTCAATGACGTGGAATACCGGGATCACTTGGGCAGATTGGATGCGCACATTTCTGCCGGCATCTCTGGAATCTCTGGATACTAGGTCGGCGGTGAAAGCATCATGTGGCGCCACGGAAGCGACGTTGGACCGCTTAGAATGGCTCGGGTTGTTTTCTGAGGAAGTGGGACCTGAATTGGTTTCAGGCACGCCGGCGGAAGTGATTCAGTCGCTGCTTGAAGAGAAGTGGAAGCTGCGACCACATGACCTCGACATGATTGTCATGTGGCATCGATTCAACTACCGAAAAGGAAATGAAATTCACGAAATCACAAGTGCATTGCGATTGGAAGGCCAGGATGCGACTTACACGGGCATGTCAAATACTGTTGGTTGGCCGGTTGCTTTGGCTGCGGAGGCCTTTTTGAATGGCCAGTTTAAAGACCGCGGTGTCCATGTGCCGTTGCACCGGGATTATTACGAAGTCATTTTACCGGCATTGGAAGAGAAGGGTGTGAAATTCGAAGAAACCCATCGGATATGCTCCTAACATCGCTGCTCACGCTCTGGTGTGGATGTGCCGGTGTCCCAGATTGGCCAGCGGACGGCAAAGCTGACGCCGTTTGGGTGGAGCAAGCTTTGGAGTGGCGGTTGCATGCGGCAACAGGGCGGTGTGAAGAAACTGCAAAAGCAGTGGACGCCCTCACGTTGGAGTGGATATCTGAATCCCCTGAAATTGTAGTGCGCATTCAGACCCAAGAGTGGCCTTTTCTTAAGTTCTATGCAGGATTGAAAACGCCGTTGATCCAAGCGCTTGCTTTGGTTCAAATACAACAGGGAGAAACCGCCCGTGATGATGTGCTCCGAACCATGCGTCGGGTCGTGAGACGCTCCAGCAATTGGTCGTACCGTCGCGTTCGCCCCTACCTCAGGGACAGGCTACCACAAACGTCGTGACAGAAGCCACGAACATCAAAATGACCAACGCCCAATATTTTAAAGGCAGTGCTTTCATATCTCCATTTACGGGTCATGGCTTCGAGAAGTTTCGGTTTCGAAGGGTATTTTAGCATTTGACTCCCGTTTCTTTCACACCTTGAGGTTAGGTTTACATTCAGATTCTGAATTACATGCGCTCGTTCGAAGTTCCCGACTTTTATCATTCCCCCATTATTTCCCGCGTGAAGCAACGGCGCAAGTCGAGGGATCCGCGAAAACAGGACTTTCAACCGAGTGTGCTGGATTTTGGCAGTGTACGCATTGTTTTGGCGAGGCATTTTGGATTTTGTTTTGGCGTTGAAAATGCCATCGAAATCGCCTACAAGGCCATGCAAGAGAATGAGGGTAAAAGAATTTTCTTGCTCAGCCAAATGATTCACAATCCAGAGGTCAATCAAGACTTGAAGGATCAAGGTATCCGGTTTTTGCAGGACACAGAAGGCAGGTCCATCACCCCGCTTTCGGAGCTTGGAGCTGACGATGTCGTGCTGATTCCAGCTTTTGGAACCACGTTGGAGTTGGAGGAGAAATTGAGGGAAATTGGCGTGGATATCGAACAATACAATACGACGTGTCCTTTCGTTGAAAAAGTTTGGAACCGTGCGGCGAAGCTGGCGTCTTCGGATTATACCATTGTAATCCACGGCAAGCCGCAGCATGAGGAGACGCGAGCTACCTTCAGTCATGCTCGCAACGCGGGACATGCAGTGGTTGTGAAGAACATGCAAGAGGCGGAGATTTTGTCGGATTTCATCACCGGCGATCGACCCTTATCCCAATTTTGGGATTTCTTCAAAGACCGGTGTTCGAATGGGTTTGATCCTGCTAAGCATTTGAAGCGATTGGGCGTTGTCAATCAAACGACTATGTTGGCTTCGGATACCCAAGCCATCAGTGATCGAATCCGCCGCGCTGTGGAATCAAAAGAGCATCCTGAAGACGCTTTTGCCAATACCCGCGATACGCTGTGCTATGCAACCAACGACAACCAGCAAGCGACCAAGGCCGCTTTGGAGGCTCAGCCTCTCGACATGGCGTTGGTCGTGGGAGGCTATAACAGTTCGAATACCTCCCATCTTGTGGAGTTGTGCGAAGCAATGGCTCCAACGTTCTTCGTTAAAAACGAGCAAGAATTAAGCGATGACGGCCGGATAAAGCACTTTGATTGGAGGGCCAGTGTGCACCAAGAAACGGAGGATCCTTGGCCCGTGAGTGCGGCAGGTACGACGGGCACGGCGCCGACTATTTTAATCACCAGTGGTGCTTCCTGCCCAGACGCCACCGTCGACCGCGTCATGCACTTTGTGTTGAGTCGGTATGCTGGTTTGTACAATGTGGAAGACGTGTTAATCAAATTTGAACAACGATTAGCCGATCAGGCCGCACAGTGAGTGACGCTTGCTTAATTTAGTAGCCTATGCAGGCCCCCAAACTTCGCTCCATGTTTAGAAACGTCCGAACGGAACCCCGGAGGTTTGTGTTTCGGTCGCGGCATTTGCCAGAATTGGACGCTAAGTGGTCGGAGCGTAAAGAGCAAATAGAAGCGGAACTTGCCGAACAGCCTGCGCCAGAAACGGCGAATAACCGTCCCATCCGATTCCAATCGGCGAATCGGCCGTCGAGTTCAGCTTGGAGACACCGCCGTCGCACTCAAATTTCGGGCGCACGGTACGCAATTTTGCGAGCAGCGTTGATTGCCTCTGCATTAGTCTGGCTAGCCTGGAAAGGAATCCAGTGGATCGAAACGAGTGATTTTTCGGGTGTATTAAAATGGATGGAGAATGCCTGAAGTGATCAAACAACTGCCAGAACAAGTAGCGAATCAAATCGCTGCAGGGGAGGTGATTCAGCGTCCAGCCTCGGCGGTGAAGGAGTTAATGGAAAACGCTGTCGATGCCGGATCGACTCGGGTGGAAGTGCGCGTCGTGGATGCAGGAAGAACGTTAATTCAAGTCGAAGACAACGGCTCGGGCATGGTGGAAGCGGATGCACGGCGATGTTTCAGTCGCCACGCGACTTCTAAGATCAGTTCAGCGGACGATTTGTATAGTATTGTATCGAAGGGATTCCGCGGAGAAGCGCTTGCATCGATCGCGAGCATCGCACATGTTGAGCTCAAGACTTGCCATGCCGATTCAGCGCATGGTTTTCAAATGAACCTCGAGGGCGGAACCACCATGGAGAGCCTGCCATGCGCGATGGAGGTTGGTACACAAATTTCGGTTCGTCACTTGTTTTACAATGTACCGGCCCGCCGGAATTTCCTCAAATCAGATGCGGTTGAAATGCGCCATGTCATTGATGAATTTCATCGCGTAGCTCTGGCGCACGAATCGATTCACTTTGTCTTGGTGCACAATGACAAAGAATTATTTAACCTGCGAGAAGCGATGCTGCGGAAGCGCATTGTCGGCGTGTTTGGGAGCAAGTACGATGAGCGATTGGTGCCGGTGGAAGAGTCAACCGATGTCGTGGGTGTTAAGGGTTTTGTCGGAAAACCTGAATTTGCCCGACGCACACGCGGTGAACAGTTCCTGTTTGTCAACCAGCGCTTTGTTCGGCACCACGTATTGCATCGGACCATCATGGACGCGTACGAAGGTTTGTTGCCGCGCGATCAATTTCCGCTCTATGTGCTGTTTTTGACGATTGACCCGGCTCGTTTGGATGTCAATATTCATCCCACCAAAACAGAAGTGAAATTCGATGAGGACCGACACATTCAATCCCTCCTTCTTCCAGCCATTCGCCGAGGATTGGGAAAATATGCGGTTGCACCATCCTTGGATTTTGAGCAAGAAACGGGGTTGAATATTCAACCACTTGAAGAAGGCCGTGTGGTCTCGGAACCATCGGTGCAGGTCAACCCGGATTATAATCCGTTTGCGCCTCAACATGCCGGAGGAGGTCTCCGTCCCGGACGGGGTCAATTGGATGCTTGGAAATCCTTGTATGAGAAGACGTGGAATGCGGACACAGGACAAGGTGTCACCGAAGCGCAGGGCACGACTCATCGGTCGGCCGTGGGTGCGGGTTTTCCAGAAATGCCATTCACGGAGGCGGAATCTTCTTCTGCACGACCGCTGTTCCAATTGCAGAATCGCTACATCGTCACATCCACCAAGTCCGGCTTGATTTTGGTAGATCAGCACCGCGCTCATCAGCGGATCTTGTACGAGACACTGGTGCGTCAGCTGGAGAGCGACGTCAATCAATCTGCTACCCAACAATTGTTGTTTCCGACTCAGGTTGATTTGAATGCTGCGGACCAGCTATTCGTCCTTGAGTCGAGCACTTGGCTCGCGAAGTTTGGATTGCTCGTCGCCGAAAGTGAGGACGGCATCGAAGTACAAGGTATGCCGGTGGAAGGAGAGAACACCCCGGAATCCCTGATATTGGCCGTTTTGGAAGAACGAGAAGAGGAAGTCGCTGGAGTGAGCCGTGAAGAGCGGGTCGCTGCGCGGTTGGCGGAGACGATGGCCGTTCGTGTCGGTAAGTCGCTGAAGCCTGAAGAAATGGTGGATTTGGTGGACCGCCTTTTTGGTTGCTCGACGCCCGTCTTGGATCCATTTGGCCGCACCGTGATTGTTACTTTTGAGTCAAATGAATTAGAGCAACGATTCCGCTAATGCTGAACAACGTCCCCCCTGTCGTCAAAAACTTGATCATCATCAACGTGCTATTTTACCTGGCGACCGTTGCTTTGGGAGAAAGTGAAATGCTGTATTATTTTTCTGGAACCTATCCAGGATCTCCGAATTTTTATCCTTGGCAAGTCATCACGCACATGTTCATGCACGGGGGCATTAGTCACCTGTTTTTCAATATGTTCGCCTTGTATATGTTTGGTGGCCAGCTTGAGCGATTGTGGGGAGGGCAGCGGTTTCTTAATTATTACATCATTTGTGGTTTGGGAGGGTTCTTCCTCCACGAGTTCGTGCTCGGGGTGGAATTGTATAATGCATACGGTTCATTTTTTCCGGTATTCGAGCAGCCTTTATCGGTTTCCGATGATCGTTGGGTGATGAGTATGGACATGCAATTTGGTCGGGTTGTGGGTGCTTCTGGGGCGGTATTTGGAATCTTGCTTGCTTTCGGAATGCTCTTCCCTGATACACGGTTGATGCTACTCTTTCCGCCCATTCCCATCAAGGCGAAATACTTTGTTATTGGTTACGGCGTGTTGGAATTGAGCCTGGCATTGGACAATGCTTCCGGCGATAACGTAGCGCACTTTGCGCATTTGGGCGGAATGCTTTTTGGCTATTTGCTCTTGAAACGCTGGCAAAAGGACAGAGGAACGTTTTATTGATGAAAGGGAATCGAACGCATGTGGGATGACTTAAAACGACAATGGAGCTCGGGCAACATGTTGACCCGGCTGGTTTTTGTCAATGTGGCCATGTTCACGCTTGTCATGACTCTCCGTCTACTCAAGAAATTGGGGGCGTTGGATTTTGAATCGGATTCAGGGGTGTTTGGGCTTGCAACGACTTGGAAAGCTGAATTGCTTTTGATGCGTCCTTGGTCGGTGTTGACGCACTTGTTTGTGCATGTAGATGTTTGGCACTTGGTGATGAATATGCTCTGGCTGTATTGGATGGGGCGGTTGTACATGGGGCAGTTTGGAGAGCGCAGATTGTTGAGTACCTATTTCGTTGGAGGTCTCGCAGGTTTTCTTGTCTATGCGTTGGCGAGCAATGTGTTTCCCGGGTTGCAGCAGGGCACGTTTGCTTATGGTGCGAGCGCCGCAGTGATGGCCATCATGTCCGCCACGGCCACCGCCCAACCGAATTATATGGTACGTCTCTTCCTATTGGGTTCCATTCCGCTGAAGTACTTGGCCATTGGCTGGGTGCTTTTGGATTATTTCGCCTTGGGCCAAGGGGCCAATCCGGGTGGAAATTTAGCACACCTCGGCGGAGCAGCTTTTGGGTATGCGATGATCAAGCAGGCCTCGGCTGGCAGGGATTGGGTGAGGTGGTTTGAGCGACTCATCGATGGAGTGGTGACCCTTTGGAAGGGAGGAGGCGTGCCCAACTTGCGCCGAAAAACAAAGTTCCGCAAGGTAAAAGACACGCGTTCTTCGAGGGTAAAGTCCGATGAGGAATTCAACTTGGAGAAGAAGAAGCGAAGTGAGCAAATGGATCTCATCTTGGACAAGATTTCCAAGCACGGCTATGACAATTTAACGGAAGCAGAAAAGGCTTTTTTGTTCCGTCAGTCCAACCAATGAGTGCACTTACCACGCCATCTAGGCCACGTTCATTTTGGCCGGTTTTGTTCTGGTATGGTGGCTTGACGATGCTTCTATTGGGGGAACTTGCGGTAATGCTTAGACCAGAGCAACTGCCGTGGTTGGCGCTCTTTGGCTTGGCCTATCCACTGAGTTCGGCAGTGTTTTTGGTCGGCACACTTGGCGCTTGGGCAGTCCGGCGTTGGAGACTCGGCTTGATAGGGCTCTTGGTCATTTCGGTGTTGAGTTCCCATTACACCTCCACATGGGGCGGTTGGGGAAGGGGTCAGGCACAAGAAGCAGAGGTACAAACTCTCCGGGTGCTGACTTGGAATGTGCGCCAATTTAATCGCTACGCCTGGATTGAGAAGCCGCATGTGCGGGATTCCATTCTAGCCTACTTGTCTCGACAAGAGGCCGATGTGATTTGTTTGCAAGAGTGCTTCTTGGAAGACCGGCGCCAGCCTTGGATGTCTTCTGAGCGGCTCAAGCAAGCGACGGGAATGACTCATTGGGAGGAGGAGTTCAAATTGGGCAGAGGGCAGGATAAGCTGTTTGGTTTGGCCGTACTCTCGCGATATCCCATTGCAGCAAAGGAGGCCATTCGCTTTGAGAACGACAAGAACAACAGTGCGATGTCGGTGGATCTCCTTGTTGAAGGGGACACCGTCAGGGTGTACAATGTGCATTTGAGTAGCATCGGTTTCGAAAAAGAGGATTACGAAGCAGCGCGCAACGTGGGCGATGAGCAAAACCGCAGCCGCTTGTTTGCACGGTTGTCAAACGCTTGGTCCAAACGTGCTCAGCAGGCGCTGCAGGTTCAATCGAGCGTCGAAGGCAGTCCGTTTCCAGTGGTACTTGCTGGCGACTTCAACGATGCACCCGTTTCCTATGCCGCGGAACGCTTGAGCGGTACCTTGAAGGATGCGTACGGAAGTTGCCGGCCTCAGGGAGGCTCCTTCTTGGGAGCCACGTACACAGGTCAACTCCCGTTTTTACGGATTGATCAGATGTGGGCGAGTCCTGAGCTGGAGGTACTTTCTTACGAGACGGGCGCAGTGGAATTGTCGGATCACCGTCCCGTTCAAGCTGTTTTTGCTTGGGATAAGGCGGCCTTGCGCTGATCCCGTGTTATTAATCGCTCCATGCCGGCCACGTGCATGGCGATGAGCAAAAAGCCATAGACTAAATCATCCACAGGCATGGTAAATATGCGCCATCCTGTGTTGTGACCGGGATGATACCAGACAATTTGGTCCAAAATATTCTCAGCAGAATGGTGCAGCAGAGGAAATTCCCAAAATGACAATCCAGTCAGTACACCATTGGAGATGATGAACGGTGGGAGCAATACGAAGTAGGCCAGCCACAAATCGGCCATGAAGGACTTTGAATTGCGTGTGGCCCATACCAGCCATACCAGCGCATAAAACGAGGTCAGCGCGATGTAGTATCTCGGGAAATAAGCGATGATGAGCCCTGCGCACGTCAGAATAGCGGCGAAGTTCAGTGTGGTGTCAGCATGGATGAGCGGGTTGCGCTTGACGTAATGTTTCAAAGAGAAGTACGTGAATACGCTCGCATAGGGAATGCAAAAGAAAAAGAGCCACTCTTCCAGTGGCAACCCCAACAGCTCAGGCCCCAGCAAATAGTCGGGGTTGAATGCCCAAACTCCCATCTCCGAGAAGAGGGCATCCCAAAGGATGAAAAAGCCACCGACCCCCAAGTTGGTCAGGAAAAAGTGCTTCCAGTGCTTATAGAACTGGACGTTTTTATCAAAACTCAGGAGCAAGGGCAAGGCGAGCACAGCCAAATCCACAGCGAGGTACAGCCCTTTGAATTGATACCACTCCATCAGCCCGCAGTTGTTTGTCGTCTCGCACGCATGGCCCGGCGGGCATCAACGAAGTAATGCCATGGAACCCACAGCATACCGAAGCACTCGCCCTCCTCTTTGCTCAGGTGCTTGTGGTGGACTTTATGAGCTTTGCGGATGGCCATCAAGTAGGTGTTTTCTGTGCGGGTAAAAATCTTGAATCGCTGATGGATAAAGATATCGTGTACCAGGAAATAAGCGAGCCCATACGCGGCAATGCCCGTCCCAATCCATACCCGAAAATCGCCGCCTGCCATGGATCCCGAGATAAAACACCACGCACTGGGTACTGCGAAAATCAAGAAAAAGGAATCGTTTTTTTCAAAGAATCCAGGCTTATGGACGTGGTGATCTTCGTGAAAATACCACATCAACCCGTGCATCAAGTACTTGTGGGCAAACCACGCGACGCCTTCCATCGTTACAAACGTAGCAATGACAATGAGTGCAGGAAAGAGGGCTGTCAACGTGTCCATGGGAACCAATTCAGAAAGAGAAAGAAGCATACAAAGATGGCAACAAGTAATCCAGTGCCGATGTTTTTCCCGGCCTTTCTCGGCATCAGATAAAACAAAAAGGAGAGGACCCACCAAGAACCGTAATTGGACCACGGCACCGCGAATCCATCCCATTGCCACCATCCAGCTTGGATGGCTACCGGTTCGATTATCCCATCAAATGCGGTCATCATGGTGGCCGCGATTGAAGCCCTCAGGACGGTGCCACGCTTCCCTTCCGAAGACCAATTGCGCCATTCCATTAGCCGGTTTGTCCAATGGCCACATCCCATCAAAGACACCCACCACAGGACACCCAAAATCAGCGGAACACCCGCCAACATGGGGCCAAGTACTTCGCCGTATCCATAATTCCCAAACAACCATCCCGTTTGCACCCCGATGATTTCGACTCCGATTCCTCCGACAACAGCAACAATCCAAGACCCATGCCGCTGCTCCCAATCCGCCCATGCCGCGAGCAAACCGTTGATGAAGAGATTAGCTGCTGTGAAGTCCAGAAAGTACTGACCATAACCCGCCAAGATGCCCACCACGCCGACCGCGTGCAACAAAAGCATGATCCTGGGAATCCAATGGTGTTCAAAACTGGAGGTCTTCATGCGTGTTGCTCAATCAATTCAGAAGTGATGCGGGCGCTCAAAAGACACAGAGGAATACCGCCACCCGGATGCACGCTTCCTCCGCAAAAGTACAAACCTTTCAGTTTTGTACTTCGGTTGCGGTGCCGAAAGAAGGCTGAGAGGGTGCTGTTGGAACTGGCTCCGTAAAGGGCTCCCAAATGAGAGCTGGTCCGCTGCGCAATGGTGCGCGGCGTAAAATGGGTTTCGGTTTCGATCAGCGGTTCAATATCTGCGCCAAGGGTGCGATTTATTTTAGCCAGCACGGCTCGGCGAATAGCTGGCACCAGGGATTCCACGTGATCCGGATCTGCGGCCACGTTGACCATGACGAACCAGTTCTCGGCATCAGCCGGTGCATCATCCGGTTTGAGCTTCGAACTGATATGAATGTAAACAGTCGGGTCTTCGCCGGGATGGCCGAATTGTTGAATGGCCTCAAATTCTGTCCGGTAGTCCTTGCTAAATAAGATGTTGTGCAGGTGCAGTTCAGGCCGAATGCCGCGGACACCCCAATAGAAGATGACACCGCTGGTTGAACGTTCTTGCGAGAGGATGCGCTCCGGGGCTTTTAGGGTGGGGAGCAGATGACGGTAGGTTGGCCAGATATCCGCATTCGATACGACGCACTGGGCCGGAAAAAAGACAGGATGACCTGCCGAGTCCATTGCTCGAACTCCTTCAACGTGCCCGGATTGGTGTTCAATGCTCGTTGCGGTGTGATCAAATACGAATTCAACCCCGAGCGCAGAGGCAAGGGCGTGCAGGTGCCGGGTGATTCCGATCATGCCATTTTCTGGAAAAAATGTGCCGTGTCCGTGTTCCAGATGAGGAATGACATGCATCATCGATGGGGCGCGGTGCGGGTCCGAGCCATTGTACGTCGCGTAGCGGTCAAAAAGCTGCACCAAATGCGGTTCTTTCAGTCGCTTGCGGTTCCACGAATGCAACGTTCCGAGCCAAGGCAGGCGGTGAGCAAACCGCGCTGCGGCAGACCATTTCCCATTTGAATTGCCATTCCACTCGTGCAGGCTTTGCTCCAGAAAAATACGCCGGGTAGCGTGGAAAGATTGGGTGCTATGAGCAAGGTGGTTGGCTACAATTGAAGCGTTTACCTCCAGTTTGTCGGCGCATTCTTGGGCAAAGCGTTCGGAATCACTCCATGCCGTCAGGCGCGTCCCATCCTCCCAGAAGTAGTGTGTGGAACGGTCGAGTTGCCGGTAGGCGAAGGGCGGTGGCAAGGCCGGGCTGTTGGGGACGGCTCCGCGCGCAAGCTCATCGAGTTCCAGCACGAGTTCGGGCCAAGTGAACAGCGAAGGCCCCACATCAAACCGGTATGCACCGTGCTGCTCTTCTCGGAGCTTTCCTCCGGGCTCAGACGCCTGCTCAATCACTGTGACTTCCCTTCCGGCGGCGGCGGCACGAATGGCGGCGGCAAGCCCTGCTACACCGGCTCCAATGATCGCAACCTGTGGCTTAGATGCAGGCATTATGTGACAAATGGATGGGCTGCGAGTTTGGCTTTGATTTCCCCAAAACAAATGCGGAACCACACCGTGAAGTGGGCTGGATTTTGTTTCATCTCAACTTCCAAATCCGAGAGGCTCACGTACCGGTAGCTCGCCACTTCATCGGGGCAAGGTGCTGGTGGAGTATCAGAATATCCGATGAGGACGTGATCCAATTCATGTTCAATGAGGGCGTTCGAAAACTCACTGCGGTACAAAAACTTAAAGGCCGGTGAAGCCTGGCAATACAATCCCATTTCTTCTTGGAGCCGTCGGGTGGCTGCAGCTGCTGGGGTCTCGCCTTGGCGGGGATGACTGCAACAAGCATTCGTCCAAAGCCCCGGACTGTGGTACTTATCCCATGCGCGTTGTTGCAGAAGCCATTCACCTTTGCTGTTGAAAATGAAAAACGAAAAAGCCCGGTGCAACACGCCTTTTTGATGGGCCTCCATCTTTTCCATTAAGCCAAGTTCTCGGTCCTGGGGATCCACCAGGACCACCATGTCGGTCCCGCTCAAAGGTGACAAGTTCTCAGTGGGAATGGTCATCGCGGATGTGTTGGATAAAGGCAGAGACGAAAGCCAAATGAGCGGAATCTTCTGACCACTGCCCCGATGCAATGGACTCTTCAATCAAGGCCATGTCGGTCTCCATGTCGTCCGAATAACCCAAGAGAGGCGGGACGGTCCATTGGATGGATAATCGAAATAACCTCAAATCGGGATTGTTTGGTGCTTGGTCGATGGCATCTTCAAGTGGACCTTTCCACGTGTTGAATTGCTGCAACTTTTCGAAGGGGTTCATCATCGATTCTGCCAACATCATTTGCGCGGTAGCTTCCATGCCTTGCAGGGTCCATGGATTATCCGTCTCGGCTTTGAGCTTTTCTGCGGTTGAGATGAACGAAAGGACCACGGCCTTTTCCTCAGGAGATGAGCATGCATTGCGATAGGCTTCACGAGCCTCTGACATGGAAGGAGGCGTCTGCGCCCAACTCGATAAGCAGAAGGCAAGCAGTCCGCAAGTCATAGCCGCCTTCATGACGAGATGCGATGAAGCCGTCGGTACCATTAGAGCAAGTTGAGGCTGTGCCGCAAATAAGAACTAAACGCCAAGGTCACTTTGTGCGCATTGGCAATGCGAATTCGCTCTTCCATGATACGGTGGCTAGGGAGGGAGCGGATTTTTTGGAACAACCGTTGGTAATAAATGTAGGCGATGTAAACTCCTAAGCGGCTGGAGCGAGGAAGTTGAACAATGCCGCGGTACGCTTCTTGAAAGTCCGCATCGATTTCATCTTCGATGCGCTTTTTGGTTTCCTCGTTGAAGTTGGATAAGTCCAGGTTTGGGAAGTACGTGCGGCCCATTTCTTGGTAATCGGCCTTCAAATCCCGAAGGAAGTTAATCTTCTGGAAAGCTGCACCTAGTCGTTCCGCGAACGGCATCAGCCGGTCATTTTCTGCTTGATCACCATCGACAAAGACTTTTAGGCACATCAGGCCCACAACTTCTGCGGAGCCTACAATGTATTCTTCAAAGCCCATGCGGTCGTAGTCGGACTTATGCAGATCCCACTCCATGCTGCGCAGGAACAAGTCGACATGCTTTTTGTCCAGGTTGTACGTGTGATAGACATCTTGGAAAGCGTGCAAAATCGGATTGAGGCTGATGCGCTCGTTGAGAGCATTTTCGGTGTCTTGTTTGAAGCGTTCGAATAGGACCGCCTTGTCTGCATGATGAAAACTGTCCACGATTTCATCCGCAAACCGAACAAAGCCATAGATGGAGTAGATGGGCTGACGCAGCGCAGGACTGAGAAAGCGGATGCCCATTGAAAAAGATGTGCTATATGATTTGGTGGCCAAAACGCTGCACGCTTTGCACACATTGTCATATAAATTCATGGCATCCATAGAGGGAGAACAAGGTACGGGTTGCTTAGGTTCAATCTCGTCCATCTGATAATTTTAACAGCCATCGATGGGCCTCATTTCCGACGACTTCCCCGCTGATCAGGCTTGGCGGTACACCGGGGCCGGGCGTGGTGAGTTGGCCGGTGAAGAACATGCCCGGCAGCTTACTTTTCATCTTGGGTTTCCAGAATGCCGTCTGCCGCAGGGTGTTGGCGAGGCCGTATGCGTTGCCTTTGAAGGCGCGGTAATCCTCTTCAAACTCCTCGTGAGCGAAGGATCGTTTGTACACAATGTGAGGACGAATGTCCATCCCAACGTGCTTGGCGAGGCGGTCGCACATTTCCTCGAAATAGCGGTCGCGCAAGCCAGGCTCATCCTTCAAGCCGGGAGCCAATGGAATGAGAAAAAACATATTTTCATGGCCTTCGGGAGCGATACCGCTGTCCGTCTTGGAAGGAGCGCTGATATAGAAAAGCGGATCATCTGGCCATGTTTGGGTGTCGTAGATTGTTTCGGCATGCGGTCCAAAAGGCGTGTCAAAAAATAAGTTGTGGTGCTGGAGCTTGGGCACCCGTGTGTCGACTCCCACATAAAAAAGCAATGAACTCGGCGACATCACCCGGCTGTCCCAGTAATGCTGGTCGTAGCGCCGCCATTGTGCAGGCAGTAAGTGCTGTTCTACATGGTGGTAATCGGCCCCGGCTACCACGGTCCGAGCCGACCATTTGGTGCCATCCTGCAGTTCCACGCCCGTCGCTTTTTGCCCGTCATCTGTGATGCATTTGACATCGGCGTTGTAGTGAAACCGCACGCCTTTCTTTTCAGCAATCCGCACCATGGCCCGCACGATTTCGTGCATGCCGCCCATGGGGTACCACGTGCCAAGCACCGTATCCGCATAATTCATGAGGCTATAAAGCGCAGGAGTTTTCTCCGGTTTGGCTCCGAGAAACAAAACAGGAAATTCGATGATTTGAAGCAGGCGTTTGTCTGTGAAATACGATCGGGCGTGTGCACTAAAGCTCTTGAGAAGGGAGAGTTTGGTGGATTGCTGAAGGGTCTCCCATGTCGCAAACTCCAGCACGCTATGAGCGGGTTTGCGGACGAAATTGTTCATGCCAATCTCGTATTTAATTTCGGCTTCGTCCAAAAAAGCTTGAAGCCGAGCTCCTGCGCCAGCTTCCATGGAGTCGAAGGTCGCTTTCAATGTTTCGAGGTCCGCCGCTATGTCGACAGGCCCGTCTTCAAACCAAACCGTGTAGGAGGGATCCAAACGGACCAGGTTCAATTCCTTTTGTACGTCGCTTCCGAACTTTTTGAAATACGCTTCAAATACGTCCGGCATCCAATACCAACTCGGCCCCATGTCAAAGGTGAATCCCGCTGCTTCGAATACCCGGGCGCGTCCCCCTGCATGGTCATGCCGCTCGAGTAAGTCGACCTGGTATCCGAGATGGGCAAGCTGCGTAGCTGCGGCGATCCCGGCAAATCCTGCACCGATGACCAGGACGTCTGAAGAATTGGCGTTTGACATGAGTGCAAAACAAAGACCTTTATCCTCTTGTTCAATCGTTATCTTCAACTCTTTCAGGCAAGGATGAGTGGTTGGCCTCTTTTTTGGAAAAAATCCGCTTGGAGGTCACAAATTTGGGGAACGACGAGTAAGTAATAAAAATGTACAAACACGGAATCTCTTTGGTTAGTGCGCTCTGCACACTCTTGATCCTGCTCTGCGGCTGCGGAAAGGAGGTGATTGATGTCACCATCACAGAAGTCGATATGCCAAGTCCCGAAGAAGCAGCGGCAGTGGATTGTCCCGAATTCATGCTCGACATTGGTGACGCCTGTGAATTTGAGAATCAGGTAGGATTGGTTTCGATTGATTGTGAATGTCTTCATCCTGATTCCGCTGATGTGATTGAGTTGGAATTCATTAATGATGTCGGTGTTGAGGTTGTGGTCACTTTAGAAACGGAGCCTGCATTTTTGGCAGGTAAGACTTATGTCATCGTGTCTGAGGGAGGAATTACCATGCCGTATTACCTTCCAGTTGGGACGACCTTGATCTCGGCTGAAGCCTTTTTTGTTTGCTCAGACTTTGGCGTGTCTGTTGAGTCTGCCTCTTATTCTAACTCACCTTCTGTCGATGGTGCCTTGGTTCAACTCCATGTGGATTGCCAGTGAAATCGATACGTTGGATGTCATCCAAGAACCAATTGTTCATGAATTGATGGGGTTAGAAGTCGAAAGATCCGATTCTAGTGGGTATTTGGTCCAAAGGTGTCTGGAGGGAGATGCCTTGGCTCAGCGGGGACTATTCGACGAATTGTTGCCTTATCTCAAAAGCGCCGTGAGGCGCTATATCTGGTCCGAGACGGATGTGCAAGACGTTTTGCAAGAAGCGTTTATTCGAATTTTTCGCAACCTTCATCAATTCGATCGGAGTAAAGGTCAGGTTCAAACTTGGGCAACGAAAATAGCCGTAAACGCAGCCATCACTTTTGGAATGAAGGAGTCCAAGCACAAAGCAATGGAACACGCCCAAGAACCAGAAATAGCAGAGCCCGAGGTGCTTGCGCAACTGGATGCTGAGGCGTTGTTGCATCGTCTGAGAGCGTTACCACGAGAGCAATATAAAGTGCTCATCCTGCACGCAGTGGACGGGTATTCTCACGATGAGATTGCCGCGTTACTGGACGTGACCCCCCTGACCTCGCGGAAACGGTTGTCAAGGGCCAAACAATGGATTGTTTCCCGTTTTGACCTTGAAGGAAGGGAAATGATTCTGAAGAAAACCAATGATCATGAAATGGATTGAAGATTTACTGAAATCGAAATTAAGCGGTTCCAAGGCGGCTGCAGATTCTGCCAAAGACGATGCGCTTTGGAACAAAGTTTCGTCGGGGCTAAGCGCTCCTGTGCCGGAGGTGGCACGGTCAGCCGGAAAATTGACCGGGCTGAATTGGGCTGTGCTTGGAGGGGCGGTGATGTTTGCTTCGGTGATGGGGATTGGATTGATCTTGGACGAAGATGCATCGAATGCACCCGGCGCGAAGTTGGAAGAGACTTCAATAGCCTCCGTCACCTCGGTCGAAGCGTTAACTCCCGCGGGAAGTTCAACCATCGCGTCTGAATCCCAAGCGAATCAAGCGGATCAAATGGATAAACATGTCTCGGCTGATATTTCGGTTTCCGCTTCGGACATAGCACCAAAGCCAAATGAGACTGCTGTTGCCTTGGATTCGAGTTTACCCTCGATATCATCTCGAATGACAACATCTGAAATGCCGTCACCACTAAAGGAATCAACAGAGGAGCCGTCGGTAAACACCACTCGAACCGATGCAAATCACGCCAACAATCTACCACCGACGGAATCTGCAATGCGCAAGGCTCCGCCGCTGCAGCTCCTGCCCATTTTTATCTCTGATGGGAATGTAGAAGGTCAAGCTGTCTTGCAAAAATCAGAGTTTGCAGAGCGCGTAAAACCGCGACATTTTGCGCTCCGTGCCTATGGGGGGGTGACCATGAGCGACTTCAAATACAAGAATGAGGAACTCCTCATGTTCAGTGATTATTTCCACACAGCATCCAGTGCCGCAGGAGGCATTGTTCTGGATTTTGAATTCAAAAACCAACAGATGTCGATTGGAATGGGTTGGTTGGATTACGCCCAGCGATTGGAGTTTGAGCATACTTGGCAAACGGAAGACGTTCACCCTGAGGGTATTTTATCGGTTGAATTAGATCCTGTTTCGGGGGATACATTGTCGGTGCAAACCGGTCCGATGTTGGTTACCTCCACGCACCATCGGCATGTTAGGGACTACAACCATTGGAATGGAGCTGTAATTCCCATAGAATGGCGCAAAGAGTGGCTGATTTCACGCTGGACCCTTGGAGCAGGCTTGGGAGGACAGCTCCTGTTTCGCACAGGTGCGTCCGGAAAATCTTTTCGGGCCGCTGGCACGGTGGCTGAGTTCGACGATGCCGATTTATCTCGAATCCGAATGGCGTGGTCACCGACGGCTCGACTCTATATCGGTTATCAATTTCAACCGGAGTGGCGATTGGATGCCTCGTTGGCTGCGGGCTTCCAACGGATGGGAAGTTTGCAGAGTGAAGAACTGACAAATCCTTCGCTGGCGCCATGGAATGGACAGCTGCGTACCCTTCAAATCTCCGCTGGAGTGACCCGTTTTTTTGAACTTTCGAGCTCCAAAGGTGAAGATTGAACGGTAGACATGCCCCGAGAGGTCTCTTTCATTCCGTTTGAACAGCACATTCCATACCTTATTGTCCCGAATTCGAACGGAGATCTGCACCCCTTCTTCGAATGAAATCGGTCGGCAGCGACTTCGTACTTTTGTGCTATGAGCAATCAACACGTTTTCGATCTCGTGGCGTTCGGAGCACATCCGGACGATGTGGAGTTGTTTGCCGGGGGAACCGTTGCCAAAAGTGTGGCTCAAGGCATGCGCGTGGCGATTGTGGATTTGACTCGTGGAGAACTCGGGACCCGCGGCACGGCGGAAACCCGCTCAGCCGAAGCAGCCGAAGCTCAAGCCATTCTCGGGGTTGAGCACCGCGAAAACCTCGATCTCGGAGATGGGTTTTTTGAAGTGAACGAAAAGTCCTTGCGTGCAGTCATCGAAGTCATTCGTCGTTTGCGACCTCGGAATGTCATCGCCAATGCCCTGAGCGATCGCCATCCCGACCACGGCCGTGGGGCGGAGCTCATACACCGTGCAGCCTTTTTGAGTGGGTTGCCGAAAATCGACATCGGCACAGAAGCCTGGCGCCCCCTAGCGGTGTACCATGGCATTCAAGACCATTGGTTGGACCCAGATTTTGTGGTAGACATCGAGGGGTACGCTGAAGTCAAGGCGCAGGCCATTGCTGCATATGCGACGCAGTTTCATCGCCCCGATACCGCCCCGTCCGGTCCGGTGACTCCCATTAGCACTCCGGAGTTTTTGGAACACCTCCGCGCCCGCGACGTGGCAATGGGCCGATTGGCCGGCGTGAAGTTAGGAGAGGGGTTTCAGACGAAGCGCCCACCGGCCCTTGATGGATTGGATTCAATCCACTGACTTTTCGCAATTCCACCAGGCCAGCATCAAGCCAGTGGTCTGTACCACAGCTGCTCCCGATGCAGCCCAAGCCGCTCCAATGGCCCCGTGATCCGGCACCCATAGCTGGGCAAGCCATGCCAACGTGACCAAGCCCAGTCCTGAAGTCCATGCGTTCCAGCGATGTTGTCCTATGCCAGAAAGATGATGCGCGACGATGGAGGCTACGGCCCCACAAACTGCAGCAGGAGCGAGACTCCAAATGACAGGCTGTATGCCGTCGAATCCGAAGGCCCATTCATACCACGTGTCCGGGATTAGAACCGCTGGGATGAGCAGAGCCAGCGTGCCCAAAAGAGCCTTCCACAAGGCGTTGGTGGTGCTGTGCATGCGCTGTTGTTTTGAGTCAGCGGCTGCAGCTCTGGTGTAGACCAGGGGGGCCAATGCTCGTGGAACCAACCACATGGCTTCCAGGCCATAATAGGCAATGGAATAAATGCCAGAGGCGGCCAGTCCCGCCTGAGACCGGGCCAGAATGCTGAAGTTGGCGCGGTTGGTTAGCATCTGCAGCAGAGCACCTGTTTGGGCGGAACGCCCGTATCTCCACAAGCGCTGGACCACTTCTTTTGGACGCATCTCACCCCTTCCGAATGGCAATCGACGCAGCCACCAAACCGATAAGCCAGCGGTAATGCCCAAACTCAGTCCGAGCGAAACGAGAAACGAATCAACGCTTGGATGGTTGAATGCAAAAAAGGCTAAGGCCAAGGCCAAAAGTAACGTAACGCCTTGGGTCGATTGGAGGAGGTTGTGCCGTTTGATTTGGTGATGGGCCAGTAGCAATTGGCTGTGGAAAATGACCATTCCTTGCAACCAACCCAGCAAGGCTATAGCTGCAATGTGCTCAGTAGGCAAGAATCCCGAAGCAGCGCCGATTAACGTCCCCAAAATAGCGGCAAGAACAAGCCATATGTGGCCGGGCATGAGCATGGCCCGCAGCGGGATTTCTTTTTGCAGGTAGACCACTGCACCACCGGCCAGGAATCCACTGATTCCCGTGACGAGTAAGACGCCCAATTGAATCCAGGCAATTTCACCTTGGCCCGTGGCTCCGAGAACCCGGGTGTTGATCAAGATGACCGCCGTTGTGCAACCGAGCAATAAAACACGCGTCCCAACCGAATGGTGCTCCTCTCTTGTTGAATGGGCTTCCCGCTGCTTCATGGTGTCCCAAAAGTAGAAAGCGCTTCCTCATACACCTCGTGGTAGTCCCTAGCAACGGCTTCGATGCTGAACGTTTTTTCGGCATGGGCACGCAACTTGGAGGAATCAAATTGAATTCGGCCTTGCGACCAATCCACCAATGTTGCCGCTAGGGCTGATTCGTCCTCGCTGGCAATCACGGCGCCTCGTTCTGAAGTGAGGTGTTCTCGAATGCCTCCCACATCCGTGGAGAGAACGGGGATGCCACTCGCCCAGGCTTCGGGAATGACGCAAGGAAAATTCTCGAAGCGACTAAACAGGATGAGTGCATCCGATTCGCGCATGCGCTGGGCCACCTCCGGAAGCGAGATTTCACCCAAGATTTTGATGCGGTCTGCGATGCCGAGTTGCTGGGCATAGGATTGGTGAGGCGCAGGATCACCGTCACCGATGATTGAAACGTGAAGATTGGGACATTGGGGCAGGGCGATTTTGAGGGATCGCAGCAACCCGCTGATGTTTTTTTGATCGTCCCGGAGAGAACTGATGTGCAGCGCCCTGAATGAAGTGGCCTCGGTATTGGCGTCTGAGGAGGCATGGAATAGCTTGGTGTCGACCACATTGGGGACCGGGCGGTACGTGCCATTGATTCCGAATGTGCGCATACGCCGGGCGAGATCTTCCGAGACAGGGCAGATTACCGTTGATGCATTCCCGGTTCGCAGCATGGATTGACGCCTCCAAAAAGGCAAGGCTTGACGCTGGTCCCCATGGTAGGCTGTCCAATGTTCGGTCATGACCAGGGGAACTCGCCAACGCTTCGCCAGCTGGCGCGCGGCCTTGCCAGCTGGGTAGGCGACGTGCAAGTGGATGAGGTCAAATGGCGGGGAATTTTTCTCAGCATGGGATTGCGCGGCCTTGAACAATGCTCGTGTTACATGCCAGACCATGGGTTTGCGGGCTCGGAAGTAGACGATGCGTTCTGTGTAAGTGCCACGTTCTCGTGTGGTATCGAGCGGGACCGTTTGTCCGTCCGGCACCGCAGCAGCGAACCAGATTTCACCGCCGTGCCGGGTGGAAATCGCCTGAACGTGGCGCTCGACGAAGTTGCCCAAGGTCTCATGGACCTTGCTGGGGTACCAGCTAGCGAGGTGCAACACACGCAGAGTATGGGCCGGATTCCGGATCATGAATTCCAAAGGTCGGCAGGAAATGATTAAACCTTAACGCATTCAATTCGTCTTTATTGGTGGGATTCCTTAACTTTTCACCATGCAACGTTTTTCTTTCTTATTTGCCTTAATCTCCCTGATGGCATCCGCCACCACTTGGGCCCAAGCGCCTACATTTCATGCAGATGTAGCACCTATTATTTATCAAAACTGCACCCAGTGTCACCGGGTTGGAGAAATCGGGCCGATGCCGTTTACGACCTACCTCGAGGTCAAAGAGTACAGCGATTTCATTTCGTATGTCACGTCCATTGAATACATGCCCCCTTGGACGCCGGATCCAGAATATGCATCCCTCCGGGGCGAGCGGTTTTTGACTGAAGACGAAATTCAGGTACTGGTGGATTGGAATGCGGCAGAAGCTCCCGAAGGTGATCCTGCGGATAATCCAGGCTTGCCAGATTTTCCTGAAGGTAGCCAAATTGGTGATCCGGATGTGGTGATTCAGATGCCCGAGCCGTACCTGCATGGAGGAGATATGGGTGAGCAATACCAAGTGTATGTCTTGGAGACTGGAGTGACTGAGGAGACAGAAATCCGGGCAGTGGAAATTCGACCTGAAAACCGGGCGATTGCGCATCACGCGTTGATTGCTTACACCGAAAGTGCCGTGTCGATTGCGGATGCCGAAGAATTGGATGCCGAAACACCGGAGGCGGGATATGAGAGTTTCGGAGATTACGGTGTTCCGGTGGAGGATTATCTGTTTGGAGGATGGGCACCAGGCGTAGAGCCGACGGAGTTCCCAGCGACCATTGGAAAGAAAATTGGACCCAATGGGCGCTTCCTCCTTCAAATGCACTACGGCCCCACTCCGGTCGATGAATCCGATCTAACGGAATTCAATTTATTCTTTGCAGACGTCCCAATCCAGCGGGAAGTGGAGTTGGAAATGATGACCCCCGTGAACCTGACACAGCCATTTTTCATCCAACCCAATGAGGTGAAGACGTTTCACGGAGTGGCGAATATCACGGAAGATGTGAGCTTGCTCAGTGTGATGCCCCATTGCCATTTGCTCGGGCAGTCTTGGGAAGTCTACGCGGTGTCTGGGGATGAGACCGATACCATTCCATTGATTTCGATTCCGCAGTGGGATTTCAATTGGCAAGGCATCTACGATTTCCCAGCCTTAAAACACATCCCGGCGGGCTACAAGATGCATGCATTATGCACCTACGATAACACATCAGATAACCCCAGCAACCCCAATGATCCACCGCAATGGACATCTTGGGGCGATTTGACGGGCGATGAGATGTATGTGCTGTTTTTCCAGTATGTCCCTTACCTCCCCGGCGATGAGAACATCACGATGTCAACTGCGGACGAGAACACCCGGATTGTTTACGGCACCGACAACCTGTTTCCTGCATGGCCCAACCCGGCTCGGGCAGGTCAGGAGGTGACCGTGAGTTGGTTCTTCCAGGAACCTGCTGAGGCCATGCTCGAATTGCTCGATGTCCGAGGGCGTGTTGTTGCGGATTGGTTGCCAATGCAGTCGTTTGCTTCGGGTCACCACCAGCGTTCTTTCACGCTTTCCTCATTGAATTCAGGGACGTATTTCTACCGGCTCACGCAGGCAGACGGTACCGCTCGCAGTCACGTCGTTCAAGTCGTTGACTGATGTGGAAAGTTTGGGTGTTTCTAGCGCCTTTGTGTCCCATTTGTCAGGACTACACGTTTTATCTCAATGCCCTCCAAGAGCAGTGGGAGTCGGAATATTCGGAGCAGATAGAAATGACCGGTTGGTTTCCGAATCCGAAGGTAACAGAAGAGCAGATTGCAGAATTTTCTGAAACGTATGGGATTGATTGGTCGCTGGCACGCGACACGACCGGTTGGTCTGAGGCAGTAGGTGCCAAGTGGACGCCCGAAGCCTTTTTGATTGATCCTGAAGGCAACGTCCGGTATCGCGGACGCGTCAATGATTTTTACTACGCTTTGGGAAAGCACCGGTCAAAACCTCGCAGAGCAGATTTGGCTCTTGCTGTTGACCAAGCTCTTTCTGGAGAAGAGGTTTATCCTGCATCCACTGATGCGATTGGTTGCCCAATAGAAGAACGATTTCCATTTGCTGAAAGCACACAGCGTTAATTTTTTCAAGAAGAAAAAATAACATGGGTTGAACAGGTTGAATTCATTGGTTCATCTGTGTTTTTTGATGAGCTTCTCCGTGGGATATGGCTTGCGGAAATGAGTCCGCAATAAATCTTCATGCGAATCTTATAGAGAGAAGAGCATAATTGCAAAACTCCAATTATCTTTGCGCACCCTACGGGGTGAAACGGTGGCTATAGCTCAGCTGGTTAGAGCACTGGTTTGTGGTACCAGGGGTCGTGGGTTCGAGCCCCATTAGCCACCCATTCGAAGAAAACCCCGCGCGGCTGCGCGGGGTTTTTTTTACGGTAATTTTTTTAAATCAATCACCGATGATTTTCGGGAATTTCCCAGCTCCCACCGAACTTTTGGCGCCATGCCGCTGTGGATTGAAGATCCACCCAATGGCATGTACCCGTCATGGCCAAGCCCAGTCCGGCATCTGTGATTTCAAGTGTGTCGCGGAGGGGCTGACGAATGAACCCTGCCGCGTGCAAGTATATTTTGCCCCATCCGATTCTGTTCATTAGGACCGGCTCACCGCGCTTGTTGAACTGAGCGAGATCAATCGAATCCAGGTGGTTGAAATGGACCCGGCGCACTTCTTGCCTCATCGCTTTGTAGGCCATCAAATCGCCGTGCGAAAGAACATGAAGGATGGGAAAAAACGTGGTTTCGACCGATGGGATGGGCATAGTTAGCACGGAAGGTATAACGTCAATTGCATACGCGCCAACGTTTGGGTGTTGTTTTTGATATAACTATCGTTTAAAGTTGTATAAGATTAGATTAATACTTAAATTAAGAGGGCTTAACCAAACCTTTTCCTATGCTACGCTTCTTTTTGCGATGGGCTTCGGCGGCATGTTCGATTCTCGTTGCCGCCAATGCAACCCCTCTCTCTGCTCAAATTAACGGGGTTGAGGTCGAGGCTGTAATCAGTCATGATGGTCTGGTGGGAAATTCGGATTTGACTGGAATGACGACTTACCGCATTTATGCTTCAGTGACGTCCTCGACAGATTTTGTGGGTGCGGTCTATGGCAGTGCACCTGAGGAGATTCACATCAGTTCGACAACATCATTTTTTCAGCACCCAGCCGGCGGCTCATTCGGGACGGATCTCAATGCATTTTTCTTGGGGATTTTACCCGACCTGAACTACGACAGTTGGCTGACCATTGGATTGGATTTGGCTCCATCGGATGTCGATGAAGAGGGCATTTCAAGCATCGGTCTCACATCAGAATTGGCTGCGTTTGAGACAGGAGCTGATTTTGTTTTGAATTCAGAGGTAGGAGGGAGTTGGTTTGTTCTGCCCGGCAGTACAAACGGATATCCCGATGGAAACTTGCGTGTTTTATTGGCTCAAGTCACCACAGGGGGACTGCTTTCTGGCGAGTTGAACCTGCAGTGTTTTATTGCTGGGAACCCGTTTGACGAGCAATTAGTTACGTATGAATTTGGCGCGGGTGCCCCGGGTTGCATTGATTCGGAGGCCTGCAATTACGATCCTGAAGCCAATTCGGATGATGGGTCGTGTTCGTTTGCGGAGGAGGGGTACGGTTGTGATGGGACGTGTTTGTTGGATACCGATGGCGATGGCATCTGTGACCCGTTTGAGGTGGCAGGATGTGAAGATCCACTGAGTTGCAATTACGCTGTGGGTGTGACAGATGCGGAAGAATGTATGTATGCGGTGGAAGGCTATGATTGCTTTGGAACCTGCATATTGGATGCAGATGAAGACGGGGTGTGTGATGCATTCGAAGTGCCGGGTTGCTCCGACATGGAGGCCTGTAATTTTGATGCGAGCGCCACGGATGAGGACGGTACCTGTGAGTACCCCGCGTTGTATTTTGATTGCAATGCGGAGTGCATCCAAGACAGCGACGGAGACGGAGTTTGCGATGAGTTAGAATTTCCAGGATGTACGAACGAGGAGGCGGACAATTATTTCCCCGCTGCGACGGACGATGACGGTTCGTGTTTCTTCAGCGGATGCATGGACATGGCGGCGTGCAATTACAATTCCATGGCCGATACGCCAACCGATTGCACTTACCCGGAACCCGGATATGATTGCGATGGCGTATGCTTGGAGGATGTCGACGCGGACGGGGTGTGTGATTCGTTCGAGGTGCTGGGCTGCACCAATCCACTCGCCGAAAACTTCAATACCGAGGCCACGGATGACAACGGCTTATGCCTCGTGCTTCCTCCTTCGTATTGTGGTGAAGGAACGACTTGGGATGATGTGTCAGGCCAGTGCATCAGCGACGGGACTGGCGAAGGCTCAGGCAATGGAGGGGTCGGCGGCTACGGGGGAGAGTGCTTCGGAGATTTTGACGCGGATGGAGAACGAGGAACAGCCGACTTGCTTATGTGGCTCGCCGTCTACGGCAGCTCATGTGAATAGCGGATGTAAGACCTAGTGGATTCCTCGAGCGGCGAGGTAGCGTTCAGCATCCAGCGCGGCTATGCATCCCGTTCCAGCTGCGGTGACCGCCTGACGGTAGGTTTTGTCTGCGGCATCTCCGCTTACAAAGACCCCTTCACAATTTGTTTTGGAAGAGCCAGGTTGGGCATACACGATGTAGCCTTGTTCGTCCAGGTCAATCCATCCTTTGAAGACGTCGGTATTAGGTTTATGTCCAATGGCCACGAAGAACCCGGTACACGGAACCACTTGCTCTTCTCCTGTTTCGCGATTTCTAACTCGCGCACCTTCGACACCATCCTGGCCCAAAACTTCAACCGTTTCGGTATTCCAAAGAACTTCAATGTTGTCCATGCCCAAAACGCGGTTTTGCATGGCCTTGGAGGCACGCATTTCGTCTCGTCGCACCAACATGGTCACTTTGGAACAAAGCTTGGCGAGGTAACTCGCTTCCTCACATGCCGTATCGCCGGCTCCCACGATGACCACTTCTTGGTTGCGATAAAAAAAGCCGTCGCACACGGCACATGCGCTCACTCCGCCGCCTGCATCGCGCAAGCGCAACTCCGATTCCAATCCCAACCACTTCGCCGAGGCGCCGGTGGATATGATGACGGAATCGGCATGGACTTCCTTGCGATCAGCGCCTTCCCCGACCCAAATTTTATGAACCGGTCCGGACAGGTCCACTTCGGTCACCCAACCGTTGCGCACATCGGTTTCGAATCGCTTCGCTTGAGCCTCAAGGTCCATCATCATTTGTGGTCCATTGATGCCATCCGGATAGCCAGGAAAGTTGTCCACTTCCGTGGTTTCCGTGAGCTGTCCTCCTGGCTGCATGCCTTGGTATAGAACGGGTTTCATGTCGGCGCGTGCAGCATAAATGGCAGCGGTGTATCCAGCGGGTCCCGATCCAATGATCAGGCATTTGACGTGCTCAGGTGTCGTACTCATGGCGGCAAAGATACGCCTTCCAATGAGCTCAATCCAACCCGTTATCGACTTTCAACCACGCGTTCCAAACAGGGTCTTCAGGGGGAGGAGCCAGGATGCGCATGGGCACTTTTTGGACCGGGTGTATGAATTCAATGCAACGGGCGTGGAGATGGATGGAAGCGTTGTCGTTGGTGCGCCGAGAGCCGTACTTGATGTCGCCTTTGATTGGTGCGCCGAGGCTACTTAAGGTAGCTCGAATTTGATGGTGCCTTCCGGTTTTTGGCTTGACTTCGATAAAGTGGTAATGGTCGGAGCGGCCGACAGTCTGGTAGGTCAGTTCCGACTCCTTTCGGTCTTCTCCGGGTTCGTCGTAGGTAAAACTTTTATTCAGCTTGCTGTTTTTCTGCAGGAAGTTCACCACATGTCCTTCGGGCGGGTTGGGAGCGGGGCGAACAACGGCCCAGTATGTTTTTTGGATGTCGCGCAAACGAAAAAGATTGGTCAAACGCGACAGAGCTTTGGAGGTGCGGGCATAGAGAATAACGCCACTGACCGGTCGATCAAGGCGATGCACGGTTCCGATGAAGGCATCGCCGGGCTTGTTGTATTTTCTTTTAATGTATTCTCCGACAACTTGGCAAAGTGTGGTATCACCGCTGGCGTCACTTTGCACAATGTCCGATGAGCGTTTGTTGACCGCAATCATGTGATTGTCTTCGTACAGCACATCGAGGTTGTCAATGGTGCTCATGACGATGGGTGCCTTGGGTTGGCGAGCCCATTGCGCAGTGCTCGAAGCTTCTTGCCGGTCGGCCATTTTAATATTGCTCGTCGTCGTTGGGGAAGTCGCGCGTCCGTACGTCTTGAACGTAATGCTGAATGGCGTCATTCATTTGCTGTCCCATATCCAGGTAACGGCGCAAGAACCGAGGACTGAATTCTTGGGTGATGCCGAGCATATCATGGAGGACCAGCACTTGACCGTCGCAACCGTTTCCAGCTCCAATGCCAATGGTGGGGCATGCTATGGAGGCGCTCGCTTCCTTCGCAAGATTGGCCGGAATCTTCTCGAATACAATTGAAAAGCATCCGATCGCGTTGAGCATTTTGGTGTCTTCTAGCAGTTGTTTGGCCTCCATTTCTTCCTTGGCCCTGACGGAATACGTCCCAAACTTGTAAATGGATTGCGGCGTCAACCCGAGGTGCCCCATCACGGGAATCCCAGCGGTCAAAATACGCTCGATGCTTTCTTTTACTTCATGTCCACCTTCCAATTTCACGGCATGTGCGCCGCTTTCTTTCATGATGCGAATGGCAGAATTCAACGCTTCTTTCGAATTGCCTTGGTACGTGCCAAAGGGAAGGTCGACCACAACAAGCGCACGTTTAGCCGCGCGCACTACACTTGACGCATGGTAAATCATATGATCCAGCGTAATGGGCAAAGTGGTCTCGTGCCCAGCCATCACGTTGGATGCACTGTCGCCTACCAATATCACGTCAACACCTGCTTGGTCAACGATGGTGGCCATCGAATAATCGTAAGCCGTGAGCATGGCGATGGGCTCACCGTTGGCTTTCATTTCAGCAAGCACCTGGGTGGTGATGCGTTTGGCAGATTTATGGACAGACATCGTACGCTCGGAATGGTTCAATGCAAATGTAGCGTTCAGCCCTGAGTGGATGTGGGAATACCCCCTTTTCTTCCCTCGGACGGATCATTCGATGTGCAAATCTGTCGCAAAGTCAAGTTCACACGTGGGTCGCCCACGCGCAAACGCTTCGGCAATGAATGCTCATAATCGTCCTGCAAATGCTCCATGACCAGCACGTCTCCGTGATGCAGGGTGACCGACCATTTTTCGCGTGTGCTTCGATGCCGGATGGCAAAATCCCGTGAGGCCCCAAAGCTTACGCTGGCGATGCAAGCCGGATCGATTTCGGGCTCATTGTCTCGGTGCCACCCCATGGAGTCCTGGCCGTTGCGGTATTGGTTAAAGAGGCAGGCATTGAAGTATCCCGCCGTTTGGGTGTGGGATTCCACCTCGGTGACGAATTCCCGTACGCCTGACGTGAAGGGCACAGCTGGCCATTGAATGCTGGAATACCGGTACGCAGGCCCCATCCACGCTGTGAGTCGGGGCTCCAGGTGGGTCTTGCCATAGATGCGAATGCTGTTTTGCTGCCATGGGATGAATTCCATCCAATGGGCCAACGATTCTCCGCGGAACGCTCCGCGGATCACCCAACAAGCCCGTTGTCCGTCATCCAGGATGGATTCTCGAATGCCCATGATGCTGAATTCAGATGCCCGCTACCGCACCTCCAATCCATGCGATATAGATGAGGTACGCGAGGAGCAGCATCACGCCTTTCCAGCGGTGAATCAGACCGCGGTGCATCATCATCAATCCCACCGCCAGTGCAATGCCTGTCATCCACCACAAATCGAATTCCAGTGCCTGGACATCCACGGGCAGTGGAATGATGCTCGCACTGATGCCGGCTGCCAGAAAGATGTTGAAGATGTTGGAGCCGATGAGGTTCCCGAGGGCCAAATCCGGCTCGAGCTTATACGCAGCGATTCCGGAGGCAACAAGCTCCGGTACACTCGTGCCGAACGCTACGACGGTTAGGCCGATGATGTGGTCGCTTACCCCCATGTTCCGTGCTAATTGCCGTGAACCTTCGATAAACCATTCGGAACCGAAATAGAGTCCGATGCTCGCTGCAGTGATGCCACCCAAAAGCACAGCAATTGAACGACTCGATTCCTTCAACTCCTCTTCCGTATCTTCTGTGTCTTCCGTGCCTGGTTCGGCTCCACTCGCCCTTTTATTTCGAAAGTAGAGCATGCCCATCAAGGCGATTGCGCCCAAGACGAGCAACGCTCCCTCCCATATTTCGAGGGATTGATTTCGGGCAAAAATCCAAAAAACAAGCGAAGCCGCTAGCATGATGGGCCAATCCGTTCGCATCAAGGACCGATCTACGCGAACGGGATGAATCAACGCTGTAACCCCCAGCACCAATGCGAGGTTGGCAATGTTCGAACCGATTACATTGCCCACGGTAATGCCTGGATTGCCTTCCAGAGCCGCGCGCACCGATGCAATGATTTCAGGGGCGGATGTCCCAATGGATACGATGGTAAGCCCGACGATCACAGGGGGAATTCGCATCTTAATCGCCACGGCCGACGCGTATTTCACCAGGAAATCACCGCTTATAACCAGCGCGACCAGACCGGCAATGAAGAGGAGGATCTGCATCAAGTACGGTGTTCTTTGGTGTCGTTCGGGCCCGTAGAATCGCTCTTTTTTGTCGGCTCGTTGGGCACGGAATTCTTCGGATCGACGGCTTGGTTAACCGAACTTCGCACGTCGTTTACGTCCTTCCGAATGTCGTCGGTGGTGGAGAGGATTTCACGTTGAATTTGGTCCGTAGCACTTCTGAATTCTCGAACAGCCTTCCCCATGGTGCGGGCAAAAGATGGAATTCCCTTTGCCCCAAAGAGAAGGAGGTAAATCAAAAAAATAAAGACGATTTCCGTCATGCCCATGGCGCGAAGTTACGGCAACAGCCTGCATGCACGTATCTTTCGGTCATGTTCGAATCAATGCCATGCCCAGCGTGTATTTCTCCCTACGGATACTCTGACGGGACACGGTTGAATTGTCCAGAATGTGGACATGTTTGGGATGCAGATACGCACCAGGAAGCTGCAGATGAATCAGATGACAGCGTGTTCGACGTCAATGGCACCCCTCTTGCGGATGGAGATAGCGTCATCGTCATCAAAAATTTACCGGTAAAAGGGGCTCCCAAACCTGTGAAGGCAGGAACGAAAGTGAAGAACATCCGACTCTCCGATGGCGATCACAATATCGCGTGCAAAATTGATGGGTTCGGAGCTATGGGACTGAAGTCTGAATTTGTGAAAAAAGCTTGATGATATGAGGTATTTATTTTTACTCTTCCTTGTTGGAGCGCAAACGGTTGTCCTCGGACAACGAGCTTACTTCCAACAGCAGACGGATCACGTCATTGAGGTGGAATTAGACGATGCACTGCATATGCTGCATGGTGAAATCACCACGACCTATCTAAATAACAGTGCTGATTCATTGGATATGTTGTGGATCCATTTGTGGCCTAACGCCTACAAGGACGGCACAACAGCGCTCGCAAAGCAGCAATTTCGGGAAGGCAACCAGCTCATGTTTTGGGCTATGCAGCGGGCCCTCGGCGGCATCGATTCATTAGATTTTAAGGTGGCAGGGGAGCCTGTGCAGTGGTCGTTCCATCCAGAGCATAGGGACATTGCTCGTCTGGAACTCGCCAATCCACTTGGTCCTGGTGAGCGAATGACGTATTCAACGCCATTCCGTGTGAAGCTGCCATCTGGCAAGATCAGCCGCTTAGGCCACATTGGCGAAACGTACCAAATCACTCAGTGGTACCCCAAACCCGCGGTGTACGACCGAGACGGTTGGCACCCCATGCCGTATTTGAATCAGGGCGAGTTTTACTCTGAATACGGTTCGTTTGACGTGAGTATCACGTTGCCATCGAATTACGTAGTTGGAGCGACGGGTGATATGGACCCGAAAGAAGCGGACAACGAGCGGGAGATGGCCTTTTTGGATTCGCTCGCGCTGGCCACGGCCCGCCGCATAGACGGCAGCGCTTTTGACGCCGAAGAATTCAGCACGGACGAGGCAATGGAATTCCCGGCATCGTCCGAACAAACGAAAACGCTTCGGTACCGGCAATCCAACGTCCATGATTTCGCCTGGTTTGCCGACAAACGCTGGTGGGTGCTCAAAGGCGATGTGGAGCTACCGTACTCCGGGCGATCGGTGACCTCTTGGGCCATGTTCACTCCGGCGGCAGCCGATCTGTGGCGCGAGTCCCTCAACTACATCGAGGACGCGACGTACTATTACTCCAAGTGGAACGGCGAGTACCCGTACAACCATGTGACCGCCGTTGATGGAACCATCAGTGCGGGAGGCGGCATGGAGTATCCCAACATTACGGTCATCGGAACAAGCGGCAGCGACCTGGGGTTGGAAACCGTCATCGTCCATGAGGTGGGCCATAATTGGTTTTACGGCATCCTCGGCAGCAACGAGCGCACCAACGCTTGGATGGACGAGGGCATCAACTCGTTCAACGAAACCCGCTACTTCAACGCGAAATACGGGGATAAACTCGGATTGGTCGGATTTGAGGATCGCGCCACACCCTTGATGGAGTGGTTTGACTTGGTGGGAAAACCATACGCTAGCCGCGATGTGTTTGCGTATTTCCTGAGCGCCCGCATGGCCATCGATCAGCCTATGCAGTGCCATTCCAATGACTACAGCCCGATCAACTACGGCACGGTCGTCTACAAAAAAACCGCCGCTGCATTTGACTACCTGCGCAAAAGCCTGGGCGCGGAACGTTTCGACCGCGGTATGCAAGCCTACTTCGAAGCGTGGAAGTTCAAGCATCCGGCGCCGAACGATTTGCGCACAGCACTCGAAACCAGCACAGGGGAGAACCTCGGGTGGTTTTTTGACGGGTTGGTCCCGACGACTGACCAAACTGATTACGCCCTCACCCGCACCAAATCCACTGGCACGTCCACCGCGATCACCGTCAAAAACAAAGGCGAACTCGAGGGGCCGTGGTCGCTGCACGGCCAGCGAGAAGGTGGGGAGTGGGAGGCCATCGCTTGGTATCCAGGCATTGCCAAGGGCGATCAGCACGAAGTCAACGTCCCGGCATACCAAGCGTACCGAATTGACCACGACGGCGTGATGTTGGACAACAATGCGCACAACAACACGCGGCGCACCCGTGGTCTATTGAAAGCGGTCGAACCCCTGCGGCTCGGCGCCATCACCCGCCTTGACGATGGCAACCAAAGCCAATTGGGCTGGCTGCCGGTAAGCGGATGGAACGAGCAAGATCGCCTCATGGTCGGAGCCGCCCTGCACAACACCGTGTTGCCGTTGCGTGATTTTGAGTGGATGGCGATGCCGCTGTACGCGTTTGGTAGCGAGCAAGTGAACGGGATGGCGCGCATCTCGCTGAAGCGCGATGCGTGGCGATTTGAAGGGGCGGCGCGTTCGTTCTCGGATGCTTTCATATCGGACTATTTCGATTTGAGGTACGTCCGGCACGAAGTCAAGGCCATCCGAAGTTTCAATCGCAACCCAGCGGACCGCAACCGGGCACGGCTTGAACTCAGCGCCATGGACATGCGGTCCCTCGGTCGTTACCCCCCCGATATTATCGATCCCGGCTTTGCACCAGTGCCTTCCGAATACCGGCAGGCGCTTCGCATCGCTTACACCTTGGAACGCTCCAGTGTTCGAACGCAGCAGTCCCTCCAGTTGCGGGGAACGTGGGCGGGACGGGTATTTGACGAAAACAACCAATACCTCTTTCACACCTATTCCGCGCCCGGATTGTTTCCGAATCATGCCTTCAAAGGCAGCGTATGGGAAGCCGCTTGGGAAGGCGAACGTGAGATCAACCGCTCGGGTGCGAATTGGAGCTGGCGCTGCTACGCCGCCACTTCACATGGCGGTCACCACGTCTACGGGTTGCGGACTATGGGGTTGAACGGTAGCAACGACTTGCTTCGTGACCACCTGACGTTGTCGAGGGAGTTGGATACGTTTGCAGGCCGCATCGTCGCTCAAGAACAGGGCGGACTCGCCTTGCAAGGAGGCACGGAGTACAACAACCATCCGGTCCGTTCGTTGTTGACGGTCAAGGTTGCGCGTTCGTTGTTTGCCGGCATCGATGTGTACGGCGGTGCGGTATTCAGTTCCGGTCAAGAAGGTGCAGTCGCAGGCTTGGAATGGGATGCACGGGTTTGCAAAATCCAGTTGCCGATGGTCACGTACATTCCCGCGGGCGACACTTGGTACACCCTGGCCAATTCAGGCGCTCCGGCGGTAACCGTGGTCTTGAACCTCGAACGACTCAGCCCGTATCAAGCGTTGCGCGGAGGCAATTTCATGCCCTGACGGATGCGTTAGGTTATGGTCAAATTGCGTGATCAGAATGCCAACTCCACTTGGAATCGGTAAATAAATTCGCCGGCTTCTTCGTCGGTAAATTGGTTCGTCTCGAGAAGGTAGCTGAAGTCGCTTTGTATTTTCAAGTAGTGTCCAACGATGTACTTGGAAACACCAAATGTGTACATGTCCTGCAATTCCCGGCCAGATGTCTTCTCCGGTGCGATGGTGGTGTATCGCGCTGCAAATTCAAGGTTGCTTGGCAAGAGGTAGCCTGCTTGGACTACAGTTCCGCTGCCCGTGTAGTAGTTGGAGACGAAGTTACCCTCCGTGTCGACTAAGCGATCGCCATTGATTTGTTTGTTCGCGTATTCGGCTGCCACCGAGAGTCCGTTGTACTTGAACATGAGGTCTACAAACGCCGTGTTTAAGCTGCTGTAGCTTGTATCAACGACATAGCTTCCGAGGTTGCCTCGCTCACGTGCTGCACGGTCGTTGTAGTCATACGTCACGCCTATGGATAATTTAGGGGTGGCTTCGCGCGCCAAATCAGATCCGAAGTAATCGCCTTTGCCAGTGAATTCGCCGAATGGCAGAACCTCCACACGACCGGTGTACTCCAGTCCGCCGTAATTGCCACTGGTGCGGTTGCGCCCCTCTCCTTGTGAAATGGCAAAGGCTTGCTTCGTAACGACGCTGCCTAAGCTCTTTTTGTTGTGGAACTGTATGCCCATGTCGCGGTCGATGTTAAAACGCGAGTTGACCAAACTTCGGTCGACGAATTGCAACTGCTGGGAGGAAATCACACGTTCGCGGTTCCCTGGTAATTTGGTTTGGCCGAGCCAGATTTCGAAGTTGCCAAACGCATTCCATTTGAAAAAGGCGTCCAAAATCAAATTGGAAGTATTCCCTGTTTCAGGTGATTCACCACCGTGATCGCGGTTTGAAAGGCCCAATTCAATTTTGTACTTCAAGCGCGGTGTGTAGGCAAAACCTGAGAACTTCAATCGCGAGCGCCGGACGAGCCAATTGGCGCTGACGTCTTCGATGCCGGTGTAATCGCTCGGCATCTCTGCTATGAGCAGATTTTGCATGCGGTAATTGAATTTCATCGAGAAGCTGCTGTCCGCAGCGAGAAGGTTAACGCCTTTACCGTAGGTGATATCCGCTAATTGCTGTGCGATAGCGACGTTGCTGAGGCATGGTGACAACAAGGCCATGCAGAAAATAAAATTTTTCATCGAAGGATTTTGCTATTTTAAGGTGCGGTTACAGCTGTCGTATCTGCTGTGACCGTTGTGGAATCAGTCGTGTCGGAAACCACTTCCATTTCTGGCTCTTGAGTTTGTTCAGTTGCTGCTGGTTCGGCCTGAATTTCACTCTGGTCAGTTCCGTAATGAATGGCTAAAACAATGGCGACACTAACCAACAGACCTACAATTAGCTTGAGGAAATCTTTGGCTACAATTGGGAAGATGGACTTCAGATTACCCTTCTTGGTTAGACCTGTGTTAAGGGCCAATTCACGCCCGCACAACAAGCCGACGAATACCCAAGTGGTCGACATCGGGATGTTATTCAATTGCTTGAAATA
>ENA-OWPI01000085-OWPI01000085.1-marine-metagenome-genome-assembly--contig:-NODE-85-length-131707-cov-12.376130_pt1 | contig 131707 bp, 78 predicted proteins | sample MGYA00238138_ERZ651775 | MGnify/ENA primary metagenome ERZ651775 (study PRJEB26906, sample SAMN06265043) | marine metagenome | isolation source: Helgoland LTER site | place: Germany:Helgoland, sampling... | reverse complement strand
CCTAAACCCTAAACCCTAAACCCTAAGCGCACGCGTGATTTGACCAAAATAGACACCATGTAGGCGTGTAACACAAAATTACGCGTCTATGTACAAGTTTTTATTTCGTATATTGACGATGTATGAGGATTTCACGGAATGTTTATTGGATTTTCTTTCAGTGAAAATTTAGGGGAGTTCCGGATTAGGGGTTCGTTGCGACTCTTCTTTTGCCTTTTAAATCGCGTTTCCGCGTGCGCAGTTCAAACATTTCGTGTGGAACAAACATGTCGTGTGGATCAGTTGTGTTGACTTCATCGATGTTATCACTCACTGCGGGCATTTTAAAGCCGTCCAAGTCGTGGTTGCGACCCCTATAGGTTTCTTGTTGGGTTGTAATTAAGAAATATATCAAATGAAAATTTAGGGGATTATTTTTCCAAAAAGTCAGGTACTTAAGGAGGTCCCTATTCGAAGAGCTGTTGTTACATTACGTATGTGTGTGTATGTACATTTGTGTATTTAATCTTCTTTAATTATTTGTCGTCGTATGCGTTTCGCAAGAGTTCATATTTGCCGCCCTTGCGCATGAGTTCGTCGTGCGATCCGCTTTCAGCAACGACGCTCCCAACGCCATTCTCGTTGTCAAGCAAGTAGATGCGCGTTGCATTTCGAATCGTGCTCAATCGATGCGCGATTACAATCGTACTCCGTTGTTTACCGTTTGCAATGACGGCATCGAGCGCGGATTGGACTAGTTTCTCTGATTCATTATCGAGAGCCGACGTCGCTTCGTCCAACAATAAAATTTTTGGCTCATGTACGATCGCTCGAGCAATCGCAATCCTTTGCTTTTGACCTCCGGAAACTAATGAGCCACCGACGCCGACATCTGAATCGTACCCTTGCGGCATGTTCATGATGAATTCGTGCGCGTTTGCAATTTTAGCAGCTTCGATAACTTTTTCGCGAGAAGCTTCGCTGGTCGGCGAGCCAGAGGCGATGTTATCGTGTACAGATCCCGAGAATAAGACGGGTTCTTGCTCGACGAGGCCAATTTGAGCGCGAAGCCACATAACGTCGAGCTCTTTGATATCGACGCCATCAAAGAAAATCTTGCCGCAATCAGCCCCGGGAACAACTAAAGAGGTCAAATCACCCTCGCTATCGTTACTCTTCGCAGCCAAGGATTTTGGCGCGACTGCATCGTAAAAACGTTCTAAAAGCTGCACCGCGGTAGATTTGCCAGAGCCACTCGTACCAATGAGCGCGATGGTTTCACCGGCTTTCACGTTCAGGTTCAAACCGTTTAATACTGGCGCATCTCGTGTCGGGTACGAAAACTTCACCTCTTGAAATTCGATGGATCCTGAGAAGTTATCGACAATTGTACCGCAATTCGACTCTTTCGCCTGCGCACGCGTCATTGGAATGACGCGCGCATCACCACTTTCAACGAAAGGGTTCGTATCAATTGGCGGTTCACGATCGATGAGTTCAAAAATTCGACTCGCCGCTGCGTTTCCTGCGGTTTTGTCTCCCATAAACATCGCCGCCTGTCCAGCGCCGGCGGCGCAGAAACCGAGGGCCCAGAGGGACTTCATGAAATCGATAAAGGTCAATTCGCCTTTGTTGATGAAGTAGCCGCCGAGCCAAAACGCGTAACCATAAAAACCCATAGTGACTGCCTGACTTATGCCAAATGTTGCACCTGCGCGCATGGATTCGTTTCGCTCGGCTCGGCTCGGCTCAATTAATAAGGTGTCGTACAAACCGGCGATGCGTTTTTCCAAGCCAAACGCTTGGACGTCTCTAATCATCTGCACAGCCTCGCTCACGACGGACGATGACTTCTTCGTCGCATCAGTAATTGCCGATGCGCCGCCGTCGCCGAGATTTTTCATATTGAGCATTTCCCCAACAGATAATATGGGAACCGCGGCGAGCAAGCACAGGCCAAACTTCCAGGAAGACGACAGCGACAAGCCGAGGCCAAAGCCTAACGCGCCAACCGTTTGGATGAATCCACCGAGCGATTGCCCAGTCATGTTGCGTACTTTGGAGGTTTCCACGGACAGCACTTGCGTGAGCGCGCCAACAGAGTTATCCGTGTTGTCAAAAAATGGGATATCTTGACGCATCATCGCGCGAAAAGCGTGCGAGCGCAAACGCCTCGTTAACCGTTCGCCAACGATGCCAAATATACCACCTTGGACACCAGAAGCAATAAATGCCGCGATGGCTACGCCAAACATGGCGATTGCTAACGTTTCTGAACGATCGCGCATATAGTCGGTATCGAAATTGAAGAACAGCGCCATGATCTCGGCGAAAACAAACGCAACCGCGGGCATGATGCATCCGTTTACAACGGCGACAAAGCACCCGAAGATAACGAGTGGAAACTCCGGCTTCGAGTAGCTCCAAATTCTACTCGTTTTCACTTCGTATTTATCCGATTTCGCGCCCTTCTTCTTCTTCTTCTTCTTTTTGTCCTCGTCTCCCTTCGAAATTTCGCTCAAATTGGCGTAGCTATCAGATTTACCACCCGAAAAGCCTTTGCCATCAATTTGCGAGTTTTCCGCAGAAGCTAGCGAGGCAAACGATGCTTTCGAACTCGATTTTTTCATCGATTTCGATGATACTGACGGTGCGTTGTCATCTTTCGATAAACCAACCAACGCGCGATACCTTCCGTCTTTACCCAACTTCATGAGCTCATCGTGCGTACCTTGCTCCATGACTTCACTACCGGCGGATGGATCGTTCCCGGGCTTACCGAGGACGACAATTTTGTCTGCGTTTCGCACCGTCGTCAAGCGATGCGCGATGACGATAGTCGTTCTCGAACCATCCGAAACCAAAGCATCCAAGGCCGCTTGAACGAGACGTTCGTTCTCGGTATCTAATGCCGATGTTGCTTCGTCCAATATCAACACGGGCGGGTTCCGAAGCGCCGCGCGCGCGATTGCGATTCGCTGCTTTTGACCGCCCGAAAGCTTTGCATTCTTTCCACCTACGATGGTATGGTAGCCATCAGGAAAGCTTTGAATGAATTCGTGCGCTCGCGCAACGCGCGCCGCGCGTTCAATGTCTGCGTCAGTGATGGAAGACTTGACCGATGAAATCGCTCCCGCTGCGATATTTTCGGCAATTGAAGCTTCAAAGAGTAGCGGTTCTTGAGATACGATACCTATCGCGTCACGCAGGGCGTTGATCTTGAGCGTCCGGATGTCAACGCCATCTAAGGTGATGCACCCTCCTTGTTGCGGATCATAGAACCGCTCCAACAATCTCGCGATGGTTGATTTACCGCATCCACTTTGGCCAACTAGCGCGCACATAGTTCCACCGTCGATTTTCAAATTTATGCCGGCGAAGACTTTTCGATTCAAAGCGCCGTAGGCGAAGTGCACGTTCCTAAACTCAATGTCACCTTTGATAGGAAACGAAAGTTCCTTCCCAGTTGGATTTCTCGTATCGATACCGTTTTCTGGCACGCGATCGATGATTTTGTAAATTTTGGCGGCGGCAATGCGTGCTTTCGCCAAAGCTTCAAAAGCCGGACCGGCTTGCCCGAGCGCGAATCCTCCGAAAAGAACAGAAAAGAATACCATGACGACGGTTCCGCCGGACATGCACACGTCGCTCGAAGCACCGAGTAACGAGCCGACCGAACTTACCTCGCGGTAGCCGCATCCGCAATTGGGAGATTCGTATCCCGCCGGGTATTCGAGTTTACACATGCACTGCGAGTACGAGTCGGACCCGGAAATTATGGAGCTGCTTTTATAAAATCCACAATACGGTGCGGCGAATTCGTTGTGCATCGACCAGCTGATACTCGAAGCGTCTGTTAAGCCATCTGGTGGTGGGTATTTCTTCAACGCGTCGTCCATGGAATCTGCCACAAGCTTGTTCCCGTACCATAAACCGAGAGAGTACATCAAAAACATCGTCCCAAACAAGGAGCCGCCGGAAAACGCTGCCTTCCACGTGCGCGTCGCCGCTTCTTTCTCGGCGGCGCCCAAGTGGCTGTCGTACCGTTTCGCCATGACTGGTTGTACGTTCAACGCGTTCGTTACGCGAATCGCATTTAAGGACTCCGTGGCCACCGCATCGGCGGCTTTGTACGCTTCTACGCCTTTTTCAAATCCAGAGACGGTTTTCACGAGCATCATCGTCGCAAAGCCCAATAAAGGTGTCGTCGCTAAAATAACCAAAGAAAGTTCCCACGAAAAGTAAAATCCGACGCCGAAGCCACCCGCCATTTGAAAGAACGCTTGCACGAGCTCGGCAAACTTCTTCGATAAACCTTGTTGTAACTCGTTCACTTTCTCCGCAGTATACGAAGCTAATTCGCCCGCTTTCGCTTCGTCGAAGAACGCGACATCCTGCGTGAGTAACGACTCGACGTATTTCTGTCGCACGTGTCTCGAGTTTCGACTCGCAGCCCATGATACAAAACCGTACGCTAAGAATAGAGAAGTTCCAAGCGTTAACGCGACGATTTCCATCCACATGACGGCATTTTTTGTCTGATCTGAAGACGTCGCAGACGCAGCCGTGCTATCCATCATATTTCTAAACGCAATATTGATGCCGGGGAAACACAATCCACCAATGGCTGCGAACACACAACCGACCAAGAGCATGAGGATATCCGGAGTGGTATAAAACCGGAACAATTGCATAAACGGAACCGGTTGAATAGGAGTAAGATCGTCTTCTTTTTCCTCTCCATCTTTTCCCGTGGGTGAGGGTGCCGTCTTCACCTTTCCTTTTCCCATCTTGTTCCTCTATATCACCACCACGTTCGACGCAAAGCTGCGAAGGAAGAATTGAGATCGAAAGAAGTGATGGGAAGGATTATCTACTGCGTCCACTCTTTAAAACAGACCGCGTTAGTTGTCCTTCTCAACTCCCTTTTTATTCTATGAAAACAAAGGAAGGTGCCGTCGCGAATAAAAATGACGTGTTGTTTTACGAAATTCATGGCTGAAAAAGCACAAAAAAAGCACTCAATCAATGCAAGCACGAACGTGACAAGGCAAAAGGGAATATAAAAAATAGAAGAAAAAGGTCCATCTCTTTCCGTACACAGTATGTGTGCGTTTGTACAAATTACACCACCGGCAAAGCGATGGTGTTTGAGTGGCAATTACAATTACATTATTTCTTCCGATGTGGAATGAATCTCTTTAAACGAGGAGCACCGCGTTCACGCAGCCATCGTTTTCTGGATTATTCGTAACTTGCGCGTACTTCCCCCACACTACTTTACCTCCCGGCGTAACTAATCCCAACTCCTCTACTGAAACCTCAATGACTGTACCTTTTGTCATCACGCCTAAGGATGAGTACATTGGCCCGTTTGGATTCTTCTTCACGCCTAGAATTTGCAACTGAAACGTCGCTTTCAACTCTGGATGTGTGACGTGCGCTTTCGTGAATCGCAAGCCAGACGGGCGAATAAAGCGCTCGTATTTTGGTGGTTTACGCGTGAAACCTGGTCCAACAAACGTCGCTTTCGTAATCATTCTTTTCCAAGTCTTCTTCTGTCTTTTACCAGAACGCATGACTCGGAACATTTCGTCCTCCGCAATTGGTCGAACTTTCGGTAAAGGAACTTCCCACTTCCCCGCCTTCTCTTTCCGTTTTTGTTTAATCGTGTTGGAGAGTACTTTAGCTCTCGAAGTTGTTTCTCTGTCCATCAAGTACGCGGGAATAGCTCCTGGCGCGACTTCGTCTTCCACTTTTCTCTTTCTCCCTTTCTCTCCGTGTTGGTTGATTGTTTTCTTCATCGTGATCTTCTCCTTGAAGCGTTCTTTGCTGTATAATTTTGCCTTCAAGCCGATAAGTTTCTTCGCCATGGCGCTTCGCTTGTGCGGCTCTCTCGCTTCTTTCTTCCTCGCTTTCTCCTCATGATCGAGGCGTTTACCGTATCGCTTCTGGAAAAGCTCGATGTGCTCGTTTTGCGGCATTTTCTTCTAATTTAGATTATTTTAAGATAGAGCGCGTTCTCTCTTTCTGCGGCGCGTTCGAAAATGACGGCTGAGGGTGAATTTTCGTCGATTGAATTTTTTTTTCTTTTTGCTCCAAACTGGTTGTTGTTTGTGATTGATTGATCACATTTTTTGGTATCAGAAACTCTGACTGAAGAAAACAAAAATCAAAATAATCACCACACTAATTACTTTGCAAGTAAAAATGCGTCGAGCGCTCTCTTCTTCCTTGCGAAGAATGTGTCTAGCGACGAGCGAGATAGAAGGAGCGACGACGACGTCTACTTCGTACCATCGAATCGTTCCTTCCGCCGCTCGATGTTTATCGGGTGGTTTTAAAAATTCTTTTTCTTCTTCTTCGATCGAAAAAGAACAACAACAACAACGAAAAACAAAACTTTCCGAGAGAGGCATCGTCGTCGAGCCCGGTTCGAGCATCGCCGCCGAAGGTGTTTTAGGTTTGAACAACTTGCGAGACGTTCCTGGATCGAGAAAGTATCAGAAACGAAAAGGTAGAGGTATCGGATCGGGAAAAGGGAAGACCGCTGGTCGAGGACACAACGGACAAAAGTCGCGTTCAGGTGGAGGACCGAGACTAGGTTTTGAAGGCGGACAAACGCCATTACGATTGACGTTACCCAAACGCGGGTTTACGAACAAAAACCAGATGCGATTTAATGTTCTAAATTTATCTGAGATCCAGCGAACGTTTGAAAACGAAAAGAACGTCGCTTTCAGCTCTGAAACGATCGGGAACGTCGTGACGATGAAACACTTATTAGCCGCCGGATTGCTCGATCGAAGAACGAGATTCGGAGTGAAGCTGTTGGCTGGAAACTGTAAAATGGACGACATTGAAGACGTGGAAGAAGATGAATTCGACGATGAAGAAGAGGATAATGAGAGGATGAAGAAAAAGAATGTACCATTTACGCTTAAATTGGATATAGAAGTGTCTCGGTGTTCAGAAACAGCAAAGGCGCTCATCGAAAAGAACGGAGGACGAGTTACCAAAGTTCACTACAATCGATTAGGATTACGCGCGCTATTGAAACCGCACAAATTTCCGAGAGGATTACCGAAACCAGCGAGGACGCCACCGAGACTTTTGAAGCATGTTGACCGCGAGGGCACCTTAGATTTAGAAGAGCGCAAAGCGTTCGTTTGAGAGGATAAAGTGTATAAATATACTAGTTGTACTACTACTTTTTAGAACTATACACGCAAGACTAATGAACAATTTATCTACTTTTACGCAACAATATGTTGTCGCTGCTGCTTTTGAAATTCTCGACTACCGAATACGGAGTTGGATGCGCGCAAGACCACAGATGTTGTTACCATCGCGGCCCCGGCTACCTTTTTCTCTACGTATCGTTCAACTGCGAGCACGGCGTGCTGTCGCGGAGAAGAGCTCGTCGCTGCAAACGAACCAAAGTGCTTCCCGACTCGTTGAGCCGTCGCCATCTTCCCCTCTCCAATTGAAGAAGACGAAGATGAAGACGTTCGAGCGTCGTATAAAACTTCCGCCAACGTTTGCATGACAAATCCCATGGCATAGCAACACACGCCAACTTGTGCCGAGATCGTGAGAAACGCTACGGATCTACCTCGTTTTCGCGTTGCCGTGAACGCGTTCAGACCGATCGATCCTCTTGTGCGGATAGCCGGTGAAACTAAGCTCACAATAGCCGCGTTCATGCCGATAGCCGCGAGAATATCACACGCGAAAAATTCCCACTCGTCCCAAAAAGAAGGCGGGGCGGGTCCTGCTCCTCCCGACTTCTTATACATCTTTTTATTGTTGTTGATGCTATTCTTTTTGCTATTCTTGGAGGATGACGATGAAGACGACGACAACGACGGTGATCTCGCGCGCACTCTCATAAACTCTATGAATGATAATAAGGCAACATCAATCGAGATATCTGTAAAGAGCCGACGACTGAAACTCGCATCCATCAACGCTCGGTTACGAAAAAACGCAAATTTTGATACCACGTGCTTCATGAAGAAAGATTTCGAGTTCGCGAGGTCGAACCAACGCATCAGAACAGCAGCAGAAACGCCATTGGACGTTCGAATCATAGTGAGCATATCTTCAGGTAAAGGCGCTTTGTGTTCTTTACACAGCTGTTCGACTTTTGATGTTGGAATCGAGCCGTCTGTTGAAGAAGAAGCCGATATTGAAAGAGCGCTGCTATTATTATCGGCTTCATTCTCGTTCTCTTCGCTGTCATCACTATTTCCACTATTACCGCCGCTACTACCACCATTACCACCATTGTTATTGTTATCATTACCGTTGTTGTTGTCACCACCGCCGTTACCGCTATCCGCGACAGGCTCGAAGCCAGATTTCTTCTCCCTCACCTTGCCCCCGCTGAGTTCTGCTTCTGAAAAATAAGTAAACGCGCGAGCGGTAGATGACGAAGATGATGATGAAGATGACGAAAGCGAGACTGATCCCATCGCGAATGCGCGCGAAGAGGAGGGCAAAGATGCGTTCCAGCTGTTGCAACTCTGATTACTCCTTGTTCCTGTTGTTGTCGTTGTTGTTGATGATGATGATGATGGATAACAGGATACGGCTCCTTTTTTCGATGATTTTTCCCAACTGATTCGTTTGCTTTGAAGCGCCGAAGTTTTTATCGACGACGACGAGCTACGCGTGGATGGGCCACACGTTGTACCATTCAACTGATTGCGGATTCCGCAACACTCCATCTTTTCGCAGTATATCATCCCGAAAGGAGTTTTAGAGAAGTGTTATTTTTGTGAAATGAGGAAATTTCTAACTGAACCCACAACAAAAGACAGAAACAGCAGAGCAGCCGAAACTCTTCATTTTTACACAAACAAAAAAGAAGAGAAAAATTCAAAAAGAAGTTGTGGAAGTTGTGAAAAGTGCTTTCATTCGTAAGTGTTGGTTGTCGTTCCTTTTGTGACATGTCAAAAGACAGGACGCGAAGAGCATAAATCGGAAGACATGAGCGAATTAAGAATGCTCTCAGATGCCGCGCTGCTCGCGGCTGCGGAGAAGTCAAAGGAAGGTGCTAAGACGACGACGACGGCGACGGGAACATTTCCGCAGAAGCAGAAATTCTCGACGACGATGAAGAAAGCACTGCCGCAATCATCAAACACGACGAACGGCGGCGACGATTCGGACGACGAAGATTACGTAATTGGGAATTTAGAGTGGGATTCCGGTGGTTCTGGTTCAGACGATTCAGAAGACGAAAACGACGACGACGACGACGACGACGACGACGACTTCTCTTCCGGCGATGAAGAAGAAGAAGACAGCTCAGACAAAGAAGAAGAAAAAGAAAGGAAGAGAAGAAGAAGGATGAAGGTAGAACGTTCTGTATCTGGGAAGCTCAGCTCATCACCGACGAATAAAGTCAGAGGAGAGTGCGAAGAGTTGGAGTATTCAGAATCGGAGGAAGAGTCAGAGGATGCAGGTAGCGATAGCGATAGCGACGAAAAGAGAGCAAAACGATACGAAGAACTCGAGGCGGAAAAGTTCTCAACCGTACAAAAGCAAGAGAAGAGCACGAGAGCAGGGGTACGACGCGTTCAATTTGATCTTATCCCGGACAATAAGCCCGCACAAATGTACGAAGCGACAAGAGGAGTAGCCAAATTTGCGAAATTGCCAGTAGGAAAAGAAGTATCAAAAGATATCATCAGAGATACGACGGGATGGATCCCGGCGATTGCGTCGCCGATGAAGGCGCTTCCGGGGTCTCTCGACTTTTACGAGCGACAAATAGCTCTAAATGATATCAACGCGCCAAATGGAGTAAATCACGTGTCGGGTACTGGTAGTCTACATTACTTTTCGGATAGTGAAGACGACGACGTTGGCGGTTATGATAACGACGCTTTGAACAGAAGCGCTTCGCGGCCGAGCGCCGGACCAATCGCCAGAAGAACCCGTGCGCGGTTCAATATGGACGACGTTTCGCTTGATGAACTAGAACAACGGCTGAACACGTTACCAGACGAGGAAGAGATGATGTTCACGAGTGAAAAAGATATATACGAGGATTTCTTGAGCGCAGTTCGTGTCATAGACACGAACGATGACGTTGGTCTGTTGGATAATATAGGAGCAAGTGACGGTGGAAATGACGGCCCGGATAGGAATGAGGAAAGTATAGCAGCGGTGTCGTTTAATACAAAAGGCGATAACGACAATGATGATGTTGACGACGACGATGACGACGACGACGAAGATTTTGAAGACGAGGATGTGCGCGCGCGGGAATTTCAGTTGAAGTTGCGAGCGGAAAGACGCCGTTTGGAACGAGACTGCAGAGACGCCGGCAAAGAGAATCGCAATGTAGAAGGCGAGGCGGGAAAGGGAGTTGGAAAGGTGATACCACAACACATGATACTCGCGACGAGACAATCGCAGAGAGTCGCGACTAGGAATGCACAAAAGCTGATCGAGCTGAAAAGAAAGTCGCACATGACTAAGAGCCAAGTACACCTTTTGCGCGATCAAATAGCTATCCATTCGCAACTTCTGGTACAGACGTTTGCGCTACATGCTTGCGGAGAAATCAAGGGATTTTCAACCGAGTTCGAAGGTCCCGCGGATCTCTCGCTCAATTCAGAGTTCGTGAAATGGAATAAAGACATGCTTGACGTGTTGAGTTTGAAGTTCAAAGCAAGAAGAGAATCGGCTGCACTTGTAGTAAATGTGTTCGATAACGATATGATTCGCAACGCGGCTCAATTTATGGGTGACGTGGAAGAGTTCGCGCGTTCAGTCCGTCCTGATCTTCTCAGATTCACGAAAGAAGAAGGTAAACTTTGGATGTCTCCTAGAGATAGAATCATTACGGCAAAGTCGAGACATAGGCGACCAAATCTGCACTTCTCGAGAATAGATTGTATGTTCAGAGTGGATGACAGAACGACTTGTATGGATTACCCGGGAGCGAAACGTAGCGAGCACGTCACTGACATTGCTTGGAAACCAGCAAACAAGCAACTGATACGATTAACGAGGGAATTTGCGTTGAAGACGCGCATGCAACGAAGTTATTTACCCGGAGAGAACTCACTGCTTTCGTTTTTAGTGCCGAAACTCATCGGTCGCTGTGATCAAAGTGAGAAGAAAGAAACAAAACAAGGGAGTATGCGCGAATATGTGCCGTCCAGGACTAAATGGCTCCACACGGAGGATGTTTTGCTCGCGCATGGCTTACTAACATTTGGATGCTGCTCGGATGATACTTGCCAAGATATCAGAACCGCAAAACAACGTGACTTCATGGTGGAGCGTTTTATTGACGTGCAGCGGCGTTTTTTACCGGGGAAAACAGTCAGAGCAATCAACGACCGACTCATACAACTTTTAGGCGAGTCGGACGGAGAGGATATGAAAGATACGCTGTGGCATGCAAACAGAATAATCAGAAACATCAGGCAACGACAGGATACGTTTCTATCTCGTGAAGATATTTTGTTGATTTCGGATGTTCTCGAGTCTGTAAAAGGCTTGGACGCGAAGTATTTGGACAGATATCTCCTCTGGAGAGATATTGCGCTAAAGTTAGAAACAAAGTTTACGAAAAAGACGGAGTACGACAGCAAAGATTTACTGTTGTATATTCCAGGCTTGCTGAGTGATCAGTACGAACGCATGAAATGGAGCATATTGAGAAGAGGAGATGAACCAGCGAAAAGAATATCAGCCTCCGAAGTAAATCCGAGAGCGGTGGTCCATCGGCCGAACAAGAAGAGAAGGAAGCCGGAATCGAAAGGACGGAGTAGTCGGCAAAAGATGCAAGAGCAAAATCCAAATCTTCAAGAACACGTCGTCGTTTTGGAAGAGTTGCAGTATTCAGAATCGGACGAATCGGATGAGGATTTTGATGAAGGTGAAGCTGAAGAGTTGGAATACTCTGATTCCAGCGAACTCGAAGATGAGGGTGAACTTTTGTAAAACAAAAATTGTAAGAACAAAAAATACGCTGCGCGCGCAGAACACCTATAATTTTATATATTGACTTTAAAAACGTCCATCATCATCTCTTACACTCTTGGATTACAACTAAGGCATATTCCTCTCCCGGTGCAATGACTAATTCGTTTCGCTCGAATCGGAGGCGTATGCACCTTGGTGACATATTGATTCCTCGACCATCTTCGTCGTAGTCAACTTCGTCGTTTTTGAGAGAAAAAGAGGCGGTGTTGGTCAACAAAGACGCCACGCTTGCAATAAAATCACTTTTGTTGATACATTTTGAACCACGCGCATGGACGATGCGACCAGCTTCGCGATCGATTATTGCGCAGCCAATCACACCCGCGTGCGAAAACAGACGCTTGAAAGTTTCATCGACGAACATTATCAGTCGAGGGTGTTTATTTATTTTTATTAGTAGGGGTGTTTTGGAGAGAACTAAAAATCGGTTTTGACCCCCTCTTGGTTCTTTTCTACCTCGTTTTTTTTTCCACTCACACTACAACAAAACCACGCGCGCTCCTCTCTTGTTCATTAAAGATGGTATCGTCCTCTTCACTTGCATTGAACAGCATCGTTCCACACTCAACGCGCGCGCACTCTTTGACTCTGCCCAAGCGCTTTCTTTCTCTCTGCGCGCCAAAAGCAGCAAGAACGCGCACTCAAAAAGGTGTTTCTGTTGTCGTCGTATCTTCAACTTCTTCTCCTTCTTCCGAGGTTTCCACCGAGGAAGAGGAAGAGAAATGTATCTTATGGGAAGCTGCGAAGACGTCCGCGGCGATGTTGTTCGTAAAAGATGGAGAAGGGAAATATACCGCGTGTAACGACGCGTTGTTGAACAGAATCGGTTTCAAGAAGGAGGACATCATCGGGAAAAACGACGAGGATATCTGCAAAAAGATACAAAATATTGCCGATACCGACGAGGAGCACAAGCGCTTCCACGCGAAACACTCGTATCGTGGTGAGGCAATCACCGATTTACCTAAAAGATGGGGCACCAACGACTATCTCGTGAGAAGCGGTCGCATTGGCGAAGGCAAGATTTTTAAAGAGCGCTACGCGTCGTTGGTTGACGATAAGTTCCACGAAGTTTTGGTATACAAAACCAAGATGTCCGAAAACGGAACGATAAGTGGAATCGCTATTCCGTACATGGGCTGAAAAAAGAGTCAGGAAATGAACTTTCTTGTCAACATACAAAGTCACGTATTCTACTTTCTAAACTGCGCACATACACTCTATCATCATTTTCACGAATCTCTTCGCGCCTGCAGCTCCTCCTCCGCCTCGACCACTACATATGCACAGAGGACAGCCTCTTTCGCACTGACAATTCTTCACCACGCACGCGGCTTTCTCGAGCAAAACTTCCGCTCGCTCGAATAGTTTATCCGACAAACCAACACCGTTGGGACAACAATCGTATATGAAAATGACGCATGTCGAATTCGGTGGATCGTTGGAAAATCTGAAACTGCCCGATACATCCTTTCTAGAACAAAACGCGATGGAGCTCGCCAATTCCACACAGACGTTGCGCACACCCAAGATAGCCGCAAAGACGTTTTCGGGCGGGATTTTATTCAGAACATCTTCCGGCAACGAAAACCAAAGTGATTTTGTTTGATAATTTGAGCACACGAGCGGCGTTTGAAACTCAACTTGGCTCACACTCTTGCCACTGTCTGCACCGGTGACGCGATAACGATGATAGCCTTGAACAAACTCCTCCACACGGACGTTCCCGAGCGATACGCGAGTATTAAAAACTTCCCGGTTGTATCGAACGGCGCAGTTCTCTGCAACACTCGTATCTAATATAGTAATATTTTCTGTCTTTTTCGGTACCGTCGCGAGTCCGTTTCGTGCGTACTCCTCGCAAAACGCGATGCGTTTCATGGTATCAATCTTTTTCACTTCATACGTACCGTCTCGCGTCTGGTGGATACCGCCGACATACAGGCGCATCAAAGCTCGATCGGAATCTACGCACTCCACCAGCAACTTTCGTTTCTCGAGCATACCTTTCGTTTCGGGGTTTTGAAGCAGTTGCTCGTAATTAATGCCGCTACTGCCCTCCTTTGGTTTCAAGACGAGCCACCACCCGTCGCCGAACGGATTACCGCGCAACATTACCGCCGAGTGCGGGTTCACCCCGTATTTTTTCTGTTCCATTAAAGTATTCGTCGTAGCGTTGAACACGAGTGGTTTTATATTGGTCGGGGTTGAGAGTAACTTTTTCAACGCGGCGTGGAACGGCGTGTACTTTTTCACCGCTTTCCTTTCATTCGGCTCTGTACTGTCTTCATTCATGGCGTGTATCTCTTCAACGTTGAGTTTCGCGTACTTTTCGTTTTTCTTCTCTACTTCCTCCGTGCTCAAGTCGAACATTTTCGTATCGAACGTAGATGATAAATCTAAAACGAGCTCTTTTGCAGCGCACGGTAAGTGCAAAGTCAACAGTGCCTCGTTCTGCGGATCTATAAACGCTTCTTCTGGAGGACGTTTGAACAATTCTTCGTACCTATCGCAATAATACGCGTCGATTGGATTTTCCCGAGCGATGACTAAAGCGAGCGAAGTGCCACGACGCCTACCTGCACGACCAGCTTGCTGCAACAATGAGCTCGCTGTTTCTGGAACGCCTACGTGCACGGTAGCATCTAAGGATCCGACGTCAATTCCCATCTCCAAGGCGGAAGTGCATACGAGCGCGCATATTTGATTGGATTGTAGGCGTTTTTCTAACTCTCTACGTTCAGCGCGCGAATAACCACCACGATAGGATTCAATCTTGTTCGATAAGTAAGAGCAGTTATCCTTGTTCAAAATCGTTCGGACTTCGCGCTTTACGGATTCGCACTGGTTTCGAGATTCGACAAAACATAAACATCGAATGCCATTTTTAGCCAAATCTGCGATTAAAACCGCCGCCTCGTGATTCGGACTCTTCCGAGTTTTCATCTCCGCCATCTCTCTATCATCCGCACTTACTTCAACACCTCCTTTACTCGTCGATTTCAACTCTGCCGGTTGCCAAAGCATGAACCTTTTCTCTCCGCTCGGTGCTCCACTTTCAGCGACGCTTGATGTATCCCTCGTCGTCAACGCCTTGACGTGCTCGGACGGGTTCCGGATGGTAGCGGACGTACATATAAACTCGGGAGTTGGATTACCGTAGCTATTGCACACGCGCATCAATCTTCTAAATAACAGCGCGACGTTCGATCCCATAACTCCGTGAAAAATATGCGCTTCGTCTAAAACTATGAGCGATAGGTTGCCAAAAAATTTCTTCCCCCACAAGTGATGCTGCGGCAGCATCCAATGAAGAGAGTCAGGATTCGTAATTATAATTCTATTCGTGTTCTCCGCGCGTATTTGGGCTTTTTCCTGCGCGTCTGAATCGCCGTCGCACACTTTAATTTGGCAATTCGCTAATCGCGCAATCTTTTCCAAGTCCACCCCGTGGTTAGTCAACCCATTTTGTCTCGCTCCTCCTCCAACTGCGCGTTTCGCCGCGTCGATAAACCTTTGGAAACTCTCCGCCTGGTTATTCGCTAACGCTTTTAACGGGTACATCAACAACGCCCGTGCGTTTGGTTCCTCCATTATCATCTCTAGAATAGGGATGATGTAGCACAAACTCTTTCCCGATGCCGTTGGTGTCGAAATCACTACGCTTTCGCCCTGGCGCGCTCTTCGTATTGCTTCTGCTTGATGAGAGTAGATACGAACAATACCAACTTGCCTACAAATCAGCTTCATCTCGTCGCTCACGATATTTCTATCGACGTTTTCAAGAGGTACACTGTTCGATATCTTTGCAGGAACGGATTCCACGTGCAAGCATTCCTTGAATCCTCGCTTGGTGTTGATGAAACGATCCACTTTATCGTCGTCGTTTAATAAAACATTCGTATTCTGACGAGGAGGATTTTGAGGAGGAGAAGGATTCCCCTTCTCGTCGTTTTGTTGCATCCCACCGTTCGACGATGAGAGCGAAGAATGTTGTCGCGACAAGCGCCGTCGCTTCCCGATCGGTATATCTTCGAGAGGGACACCAAGCCACTTCGCGTCGTCGTCGTTTACGTCGTCGTTGTCGTCCTTTTTATTCCCCTCGTCGATTTCATTCGTAATGTTCTCCATCATACCGTGGTGCTGTTTATTCCACCATGTCTCTCCGCGAAACGCGAATTTTTGAAGAAAAGACAGAAGAAATTTTGAAGAAGAAGTGAGCACCACATGGGTCACTTTATAAACGTATTAACTATTTTAAACTACTACTCGTACATATTATTTAAAGCTGCTCCTATTAGACCATGATGAGTATTCATCATCGCGTTCATCACTATTTCTTCCTCTTCGTCGTCTGAATCGTCGTCTTTTTTTTCGTATTCTTCTTGTCTACTTTACTTATTCGAGCGTCGCGAATCGCTAATTTCGCCTTCCTCGTTCTCTCTTGCTGCTCTCTCGCCATGGCTTCGATGGCTTTGTTGAAGCCGCCGAAACTTCGACGACCGAATACCCACTGCGTGTTCGATGTTTTCTTCTTCTCTCGCACAGAGGCGAGCTGCTCTTGCAAAGCTTTTTGCTTACGAGCGCGTTCGTACTCCTCTGGATTCTCGTACGTCCAGTGCTCGTCGTCGTTCTTGTTGTTACTTAAAGTTGTTGCTTTCGTCGTTGTTGTTGTTGTCGTTGTTCTCGCCGTGGTTAATGATGTCGTTGTTGTTGTTGCTTTCTCGTCGTCGCTCGTTTTCTTCTCCTGCGCTCGCTGCATGAATTTTAATCCCTTCAGTTTAGAGCTAAACTTGCTGTTCCCAATTGTTTTCACTTCTTCTTTTGATGTTGCCGCCATGGTGTCGATGATAAGTGCTTTGATAAGAGTTGCGTGTAACCAACAAAAACCGCGTAAACAAATGTGGAGACAACAACACAGGAAGAGGGAGAGAGAAAAAGAAAGTGAGAATAACAAAAAAAAAATCTTCACTCAAAGGTTTTTATCATTATCGCCGCGCGGAAGAGCGCGGCGGATTAAGAAGAAGAGAGACAAATTGTTAGTTAAATCAGTAGTCAACTCATAATACTCTCTTCTTTTCGTCGTTGGTAGTCGCAGTAGTAGCGGGTAACAAAACCTTCCTTTCTTCCTTCCTTTGCAAAAATGGCGTCTTCTTCGTTTGGAAAGAAATTGAAGCGCATGTTCAAGAAGAGTAAATCATCAAAGAAGACGATAAAAGGACGAGAGGATGCCGCGGCGGATGAAATGTACTTCAGTTGTTCAGAGTCGTTCGATGACGCAGGCGAAGAGGCGAAGGGAATCAATCGGCGTTTTTCCTTTGGCAACAACAAGAAAAAAGAGTTAGCGAACGTGCAACCGGATGAATCGAAAGGGCTGAAAGAATTGCATAACATTGTGGTAACGAGCGAGCAAAAAGAAATGTTGAAGAAGGTTATTGCGAAGGACCCGAAATTATTCGATTCAAACGGCCACATGGAAGAATCTCGAGTGCTCTCCGGTCGGTCGCTCGAAATATTCGAACGGATATCGAGTCGCAACGGCGGTCCAATAAAGGAAGAGGATTTTGATCCGCAGGTGTTCGTTCGCCACTCGCGTGTCGCCATCGAAAATAACCCGACGAAAACGATAGAGGAACAAATAGAATATATGAGAAACCAATTGGAGTGCATTCGAGATTGGCGAGGGCGTTTGGGAGCGGATTCAGCGTTGCGCGACTATGAGAAAATACCGAATCAAAAGGAGTACTTTGATCTTTGGCCGTTGCATATCCACGGAAACGATGCGTACGGACATTTAATTTTTGTCGAAAAGATTGCGGAAGTTGACGTCGACTACCTGAAAACTATAATGACCGTGGAAGAAGCGTTGCACGTTCGCATGGTGTGTCACGAAGCTATCGCGGAATTGAAGAAAAGACAAAGTGAAGTTCTCGATAAAGTGGTGTATAAACACATCTGGGTGATGGATTTAGCCGATATTAAATGGTCCTCGTTCACGCACGACGTTCGCGACGCTTTGCACAAGATATTGAAGATGTGCATCGAACAGTATTCGGACACACTATATAGAATTATCATGATCAATACGCCGGTGATTTTCAGAATGGTATACAAAGGCGCTTCTCTGGTGATTAAACCTGCAACAAGGAAGAAAGTTAGAATGCTTGGTCCAACGAAGCATCCGGCGACCTACGAAGCTTTTAGAAAGTTGGGCGTTACGAGAGAAAACGCGCCCCCGTGCGCGGGCGGGACGAATAAAGGTGTAGATATATTGGACTTAGTGCAGATGTACTCGAAAGAGTTCAAACGCAGAAAGAAACATTAAGGCGTTTTGTTTTGTATGTGATGTAATTTAAAGTAATTTGAAATAACTTTTATGGGCACGTGTACTCACTCACTTGCTCATTACTATTAAAACTACTATTTGTACAATCTATTCTCTTCTATGAATTCGGCGACGAAAGGATTCAATTCCTCGATGGTCGATGGTTTATTTCCGCTACTGATGGCCTCTCGAACAGCAGTGCTCGAAACGTCTCTCAGGCCTGATATATTATCAAGGAAAACAACGGACTTTGCTTCTTTTATCATCGTAGGCGTTGCCGTTGCCGTCGTAGGTGCGGTCGACGAGATTCTAGGAACGACGACGAGATTCGTCGTTTTCAGAATCTCGTCTCCGCGTATCCATTTACCACCAATTAAATCGTCGTACGCGTCTTTGCCCATCACGAACGTATACTCGATGTTCCTCTTTTCAAAGTCATCCTTTTCCTTCTCGTAGACGTTTCTCAAATAGTCCAACAACTCAAACGTCCCTACAATAGTCGCGTCTGCGTCTCCGGTTACTTTCCTCTTCCACTCAGTCGCTTCGAGTTCGATTCTTCTCACTTTGACCCTTTGCACAGACGTTTTTCCTTCTCCGGGGATCGAGAACTGTTTCTCGCACATTTCGCATCGCTGCTGAAAATTTGGCATTTTCGTTTTCAGCATCGCGTCATTTTTGGATTCAAACGCGTGTCTGTACACCGGCACGACCCACACTTCGTCGTACAATTTGTCGTCGTCATCGTCGTCGTCGTCACCATTCGTTTTAATCCTTTCCATCGCTAACAAAGCCTTGACAATTTCTCCGTGACCTCCTCTGTCCGTCACTGGGTTTGCGCTCAAGCCAAACAGCGCGATGTTTTTTCTTCTCTTCTTCATCACGAGGACAAAAAACCCCTAATAAATAATAAAGATTTCTTTTGCGTCCCGATCTCTCCTTCTCTTTTCCACCCCCCACTACTTGTTCGTTCTCATGCAATCAATATATACTCGGGTTCTTAATATGCACTAGTTTGGTTCTTCTAATAACTACCAGTAGTCGTAGGTAGTATCCATATATATTATTATTAGGTGTGTTCTTTTGAAGTGTTTTTGACGTGTTTTTTTTCTTTTTCAGTGCAACAACATCTTCACAACCACCATAAACAAAAGTCAAAAAGAAGAAAACACCCCGGGGGTAACGACGAGAGAAGAAGAAGGAGAGAAAGAATGAACACGACGATTTTTTCAGCACCGTCGTCGGCGTCGTCGTCATCGAGTTCGTCTTTATTCGTAGCTTGGACTGACGCGGCAGCAGGAGGAGCTACTCTGAATACAAAGCATATTCGTTCTCATCTTCGTCGTCATCATCATCGACAACGCAGCAGAGCAGAGGATTATCCATTCAGAAAACTTTCATCATCGACCACGAGAACTCGCGCTTCCTCTTCTTCGGACGATACTAATACTGATACTACAAGTTCATCATCATCATCATCATCTTGGACGGCGAGAGAGAAAACGCAGATGAATAAAAATATCGATTACTTGTACGAACTCGGGAAGAACGATACGGGAAACACAAACACAAACGTCGGAGCGAAAGAAGGAAAGATTGACGATATTTTCGCACGGAATCGAGGCGATGGTGAATTTAAACTCGGGGCGGATTCAGACATCGCCAACGGCGATTTGCGCTTTCGGTTCCAAGAAGTTCGACAGTTTAACAACTTAGTCGGAGACTACTTCGTTCCCGAACAGTTCATAGAAAAAGTAGCTTTACACGTGTGCAAAAATTTCATGTGCGCCGCGCAACCGAATAGTCCGAATGTCCCTTTGATTTTAGGCGTCTGGGGTGGTAAAGGATGCGGGAAAACGTTCAACTTAGAACTCGCGTGTAAAAAATTAGGAATGATGCCCATCGTAACGAGCGCGGGTGAACTCGAAGATGAAAGCGCGGGCGGGCCTGGTAGGCTCATACGACAAAGATATCGACGCGCGGGAGAAGTCGTTCGAGTGCACGGGAAAATGTCCTGCTTGATTGTGAACGACATCGATGCCGGATTGGGATGGTTCAAAGATACGCAACAAACGGTGAATAATCAAACTGTGTGTGGAACGCTCATGAACTTGTGCGACCATCCTGAGTTAGTTTCTTTAGGCGAAGAGCGCCGCGAAGACGGCTCGAATTTACAAACCGTGAGAATACCCATCATAGTCACCGGGAACGATTTGAGTCGTTTGTACGCACCGCTTTTGCGAGATGGAAGAATGGAAAAATGGTACTGGGACCCTCAATTCGATGATATTGTAAACATGGTAGACGCTCTGTTTAAAGACGATCCGTTGTGGAGTATTGATGATACGAGAGCGTTGGTGGCAAAATTTCCGAACCAACCGCTGGATTTTTTCGGAGCTACGCGTTCCACGGTGTACGACGACGCCATTCGTAACTGGATGATTGGCAACTCGAAAAAGAAGAACGGCTACGACGATCAGTTTGGCCAAGTATTGATGAAAAATTTAGCTCTTGGGACATCTGGTGTGGATTTATTTGGCAACGTTGGTACGGATGAAGCGCCTTCTTCGGCTTGGAAGTACCACGCGCCTCTGGAGATTGTCCAGTCCGAGAAGACGCAAATCACCACGGAAAGCGTAATGGCAGCTGCAAAAGAGTTATCGAACCAACAAGATTTGGTCAACTCAGAAAAGCTATCAGTAGAGTATATGAAATGGCAAAAGAATCCCGAGGATTTAACCCCGGAAGAAAAAGAAGCTATGGAAGCTAAACGATCTTGGCAAAAAACGATGAAGAAACGAGAACATGAACGCGAGTTAAGACGCATGGAGATGCGTTCGAGCGCAGCGAGCGAGCAAGCCTTGAAAGCGCGCAAACTAATGCTCGAAGCTACAATTCAGCGAGCGAAAGAGAAGAAAGCACAGCGAGAAGCTGAAATAGCAGCGAACCCATCGCTAAAGCTCGAAGAGGCTGCGAGAAAAATGAACTCAGAGGTAGCGAAAAAGCAAAACGCCATTCCGGGACCGCCGTCTCGTAAAGATAGTAAATATACCATCGTATCTGTTGAAAGCGCATTTGATGCCTTCAAGGCAAAAACGTGCAAAGTGGTAGATGTACGAGACATGCGATCGTTTAGACGCGAATCTGTCGTCGGATCCATCAACCTTCCTATTGTTAAAGTTGAAGGAAAACCGCTCGCGTATACGTACGAAGCGAACGCCGCAGATTTTATCGAGCAGTTTACGAAGATGTTTACGAATAAAGAAGAGATGATTGTATTGTTAGGCGGTGATACAATAAACGAAAGGACAAATCTTGAAATCGACAATCCCGAACTAAATGGTTTAGCGGCGTATTTGGCTGAAAACATCGGATACGAAAACATCGCGGTCGTTCCGGGCGGTTACGATGGATGGGTCCGCGAATACACTCCGGGTGGTAAGAAGAGACTGAAGGAGTGGTCGCTCGATTATGTCACCGGTGCAGCTGGAACAACGTGCGTTGGTGCCGAGCTTCCCGTCGTTGGTTCTCTCGCAGACGAGCGTCGCGCAGCTGAACTTGAAAAACTCGAGAAGTTGAAGAAAAGTTTGGCGAGTGGCGACGCGTGGAAACGCGCGTTTGATTCTCGAAGCGGTAGGATGTACTTCTACCACAACAAGTCGAAACGGACACAAAATCAAAATCCAGAAATGTATAATGCTAAAACAGGACGTTGGAAGTTGCTAGACCCGCTGGGCGAAAATGAAAAGGAAGATGAGGAAGAGGAATGCGGCGAAGGCATAACTAATGAAGATGATAGGGGTTCAAATGCAAAAGTAGATATCAAAACGATTACCATCGACGAAGCCGTGGAACGTTTCTACTCGAAGAAAGCCGTCCTCATTGACTGCCGAAACGCATTTGATATTAAAACCGAGAGTATTGAAAAGATGTTGACATGTCCGTTGCGACTTGCGAAAGGAACAAAGTTGAGTCCGGAGTACGATCCTGTCGAAGAAAAAGATTATATAGAAAGTCTCTTGACATTGCTAGGCGGAGGAGGCGACGCCACCGAAGTAAAAGCACAAACAATCATTTTCGTTGGGGGTGATTCAGATGAAGAACAATCGCACATTGCCGCATCGCGAGCGCTTCTGAATGGATTCGAAAACGTAGAAATAGTGGACGGTTCCGTTTCAAAATGGCTAAAATTTTATAGTCCGTCCGGAAAGAAGAAAAAGGTCGTCGCAGGTGGCGCCTATAAAACCGACCTGTTAGCGACTGGCGCGTTCAATCCGTTTGCTGGAGAAAGTTGATCGCACTAAGATGTAATAAATATCAAAATATGTAAAACTAGTAACTAGAATGCAACGCGATACATCATCATTATTGCCGACGGCGGCGGAGCTTTTGGTGGCTTTGGATTCGCGCGTCGCGCACCACTTCTCCCCGGCGGCGTCGCAGATGAAACTCGTCCTCCTCGTCCTCCCGCGAACTTCCTTTGGGAGGGCTGATCTGACGGCGCCCGTTGTTGTTGTTGTTGTTGTTGCTCTCGTGGAGGCGGCGAAGATTGCGTTCGCTGCTGCGGCTGTCGCGTCTGTTGTTGCTGCTGATTATTCCACTGTCCCCCTCTGAATCGTCGCTTTCTCCATTCCTTTAACACTTGCGCAACGTCACCGTCGTAACGTCGAATTGAGGTAACACCTTCAGTTAATGATTTACACCCGGGAGGCGTGATTGTGCTTCTCCACGCTTCCATCTCTCTCGTCGTGTAAAAGTCTTGTTCCTCCACGTCCTTTGTATCTAATACCTTACGCTTCCAGTACAGCACGGGGCTTCCAATCGTGCGCAGCACCTCTTCGTCCTTCGATAAAGCTTCGTCTGCTGATAATCGCGCTACCGCAGCTTCGAGCGATGGTAGCGACATCGGTGGTTTATCGACGTGTACGTATGCGTTCTTTACGTGTTGGAGATGATTTCGATTCAATCTGCGCAGCTCATCTCGAACTTCTTCGTAAGACTTGTACGTTTTCTTGGACGGAAATTCAAGCGGAGGGTCCTCGTATTCAGACGCGTCGACAGTATCATCGCTCACTTCATCGTCGTCGTCGTCGTCAGTTGAGAGAAAAACTTTTACGCTACCCTCTTCGTCTTCGTCTTCAATATCATCGTCTCCCTCTTCGTCTTCTATTATGATGACATCTGAAATATCGTCGTCACTTTCGTCGCCATCGTTCAAAACTTCTACATACATCGGTGATTTTCTCGCTAACAATTCGTCAATGCGGGATGTGTTCCCACTTTTCTTCGATTGATTCTGCTTTGGCTCGTTTCGTTTTACAGTATCGGCAGACTTGTTTTTCGACCCACCAAGTGCTTTTGCAGTCCTATTCCCGGAGAGCTGCTGCTGCAACGTTCTTTCCAACGGAGCGACTTTGATACGATGCTTAATACATCGCGCGCAGTAATCGCACACGAATAGTTCGCGCAAAGGAGAATCTGGATCTACCAAAGCTTGAATGCCTTTGCACAACTGAGCACGACCGCCTCGTGGAATCACCGCTAACGAATACGCCAAAGGCGTAATAGGTGCCTTGTTGTAAAAAACAGCCTCTGCCCGAGTCTTATCTCTCAACGGATCGCAATTCTTGTCAAACGTATCTGGTATAGAAGCGTAATCGAGTAAATCGTTTCCACCGAGACCACCAACCTGGTTTACTAATCGCGGTCGCGACGAGGAATCGTAAAGCGTATAGAATGAAAAATCTGCACATTCTCCCGCATGATACGTCGCCAACACCCACTCGACGCCGTACATGTAATCGTACACGCGTTTCACGCTGCTGTCGTTGTTCTCGTTCACGTCCGAAAAATTGTTCCAAACGTGTGCAAAATCTTCAGCTGGCATGTTTGCAAGCGTAGAGTAGTTGATTGAAAAATCCTTGATGGTTACCATGTCCTTGGCGAGTGGACTCGCGTATTTGCTCGTGTGTTTAAAAGCACTCGCATCGTTCTCTTCCAACCAGTCCAAATAATTTGGATTTAAAAGCGTTCCGGCTACGGCTTTGAGCATGGCCCAATTTACCGTGTCATCCATTCCCGTCATCGGTTGCGAACGCCGATCTCTTTCCAAACGAAGTTGAAACAAAGGATCTTTCGTATTCGAGGGAGGCCCCGGGAATAAACGGTTTCGACCTTTGAACATTTTACAGCTCCTCACGCGCACGTAATTTCTCCACGAAAACTTCACCCCAAATCGACTCCCACTAATGTAATCGTTACCTGACATCACAGACAAACCGACAAAATCCCGTCGAATCGCCGACAACTCCTCTGCGTATTCCTTTGGGTGCTTTTTCCGGTCTGGTAGAATACCGTCCCACCACAGTTGCCCGTCGTCACCTTCATCGCTACTCCTATTCTCACTGCTAGAATTATTGCTATTGTTATTCGAGCCTTTCGCGTGCAAAGCTTGTGATTCCCCACCACTACCACCGCCTCTTTTCTGGTTGTATTCATTCATTTCCATTTCCCTTTTCGCTTGCCTTTTAGATTTACTCCCAGCCCCAGCGCCGCCGACGCCGCTCAAGTTATTTTCCGCGCTGAGCACTTTTGAATTCGGGTTTAAACTCATCGCTAATTCCTCGTTGAACATTCTGGCTGAAAACACGAGTCTCTGCGCACCACTAACGAACACGTCCATGGTTGGATTAACCGTCAGCGCCAAAAGAATGGCGTCGGAATCTTCGGAAACGACGCAGTGCGTGTGATTTTGAAAGTTTGGATTTTCCTGTCTCAACTGCATGGCTCGAACGAGTTTAATTTCACCTTCACCCGGCACCGTCGTTCCCGAGAGCTCGTATAAAATGTCCGGACCAAAATCTTCTCGGTGTACTTTTGACGCGATGTAATACTCAATCGCTCGATCGACTTTCAGCGCTAACCTCGACCCGGGCGTAATTCCGAGTTTCATCATTCTCGATAAATCCGTCGATAATGGTTCTCTCTCTCCCGACGATAGTCTCACTCGTCGTCGTCGTTGCGTGATGGTCTTAGCCATTGGCGCTGGCCCGTCTAAAGCGAACGTAATCGAATGTCTCGGTCGCGTTCGACGAATGATACCGGTCAACAAACCGAACAACTTTTTGTAAAAGGCGGACTCTGTTTTCGTGTGGTGCGCGGCGACATGCAAGACGTTATTCACATCCACGTACACGTGGTCGAACGATGCCAGTCTTCTAGGGTCCAGTTTATACGCACTTTTAATATCATGCAACGACGACGACGACGACGAAGAAGAAGTAAAGTTACTGTTACTTCTGTTGTTGTTGTTGTTGTTCTTCTTGTAGTTTTTTCCTCCGTCTGTTTTCGGTTGAGCGAAGCTCTTCTTGAACTCTTTCTGCATCATCTTGTTAAACCCAGAGATTCCCATTATGACGTACGCGTATATATCTTCTCACGAAAGCGCGCGGCGTGTTTGTTTCTCTCTCTCTCTCTCTCTCTCTCTCTCTCTTTGTGTGTGTGTGTGTGTGTATATGTATATATATCTTTCGCTCTTTACTTTACGACCTGACTAAAATACCGAAGGAAATGTGTTGAGTTCGTTATTGACGATGGAGAATTTTTAATCCCCGGCGACTTTTATATCGCATGTGGGTGGTCGTCCCCGCGGGTTACTAAGAATGCACTCTACTCGAGCGTTTCAGAGAAAAAGAGAAGATTGCGTCGTTTACTCCTTCTCTCACGTCGTCGTCGTATCCTTTCTTCTCTCACCTTCTTTCTCTCTCTAAACGGCCGCCGACAATAAAATTTGGAGAAAATTGGTTTGTCGTTGTGTTTAAAACTCACCACCAAAACCTATTTAAATTGGAGCAGAAAGAGTTTTTGTCTTTTTGCAGAAGGAACAACTTTTTTTTACTCGCAGAGTGATTTTGAAGAGTTGCCTCATACTCATAGATAGGAAATGACGACGGGAAGAAAAGAAACATAGCACATCACGCTTTTCATGTTGGCGAGACAATATCATATAACGAATCAACAGTATTGTCCTCGCGACGAAAATCTGTGCCGTCGATGCGTCGTGAGAGGAAGAGGAAAAGGAAGATTGGTTTTTGTCTGGAAGGCAACGGCGACAAAAACAGACAAAAACGAGAAAAACGAAAAGAAAAAGAGCAGCGGCAGAAAGAAAGAACGAGTCGACCGACTGGTCTCGAGATTGGGATACTGCGATGGAAGGAGTCGCGTGAAGACTGAATTTCTAAACAGAAATCGACTCTCTCTGTCTTCCAATTCGACGATAGAAATTAAATCTCCGTCGGAGAAAGTAGACCCGAGCGACGTGCTCATCGACGGACGACATTTAGAATCCAACGAACTCGACGGGGTGTTGATTTTATTTCACAAACCGAAAGACTGCGTCTGCTCGAAAGAAAAAGAGGAAGGAAATAACGTGTACGATGAACTAATGAAAGCGACTCTAATGGATGAGGACGACGCAGTAAATGGTAAGGAAAGAATAGAGAGATGGTTAAACAGAGTTCCCGAGATCAACACCGTTGGACGCCTCGATAAAGACACGACCGGGGTCCTTCTCTTCACGGACGACGGGAAGTTATTACACGCGTACACTTCTAAAAAGGTAGAAAAAGTGTACGAGGTGACGTGCGATAGAGAGATTCCGTCCTCTTCGATTTCGTTATTTGCTTCAGGAACGATGAAACTTTCGGGAGAACCAAAAGCGTGCTTACCGGCGAAACTCGAAATTCATAAAACAGACGCCGCAAAAGCCACGATTACGCTCTCCGAAGGTAAGTTTCACCAAGTAAAGAAAATGTTCTTCGAAGGTTTGGGTTGTATGGTAACCGAATTACACCGATCAAGTTTTGCTGGGTTCGTATTGAAAGATGGTTTTGAACCGGGAATGTGCGAAGTGTTAGACATTACGAAAGCCCGGAAGGTGTTTAATCTCTGAAATCGAAAGAAAAGTGAAGCGCTCGTAAAAAAACTCTTAGTAGTAGTAGTAGGCACCATGTAACAATAATATATATATATTAGTGACTAGTAAACGCCACCCGGCATGTGGAACGCGCCGCAGTACGCCTCAACATCCGCGCGTAACTTGGCGATATCGCCGCTTTGTTTGCAATCAGCGCCCTCGACGTATGCTTTGAAATCTTTCAACTTTGTTCCAGTCGTCACCGAGGCTTTGCACTCGCTCGCAATCGTAACGCCTCGGTCAATAAACTCGGCAACTTTCACGAAATCAGCCTCCTTCATGCCTCTAGTCGTCATCGCCGGCGTTCCAATTCTAATACCGCCCGGAATGAGCGCAGACGTATCACCTACGACGGAGTTTTTGTTCAAAGTGATGTGCGCCATGTCGAGAATCTTCTCCACGCGCGCGCCGTCGATGCCTTTCGGTCTCAAATCGCACAAGATCAAGTGGTTGTCCGTCCCGCCAGAGGATAAGCTATAGCCTAACTCCGTGAGTTTCTTCGCCAAGGCTTTGCAGTTCGAGCACACTTGCTTTTGGTACTCTTTAAATTCCGGCGTGTTTGCCACTTTCAACGCCACGGCCAAAGCGCCGATGGTGTGGTTGTGTGGACCGCCTTGTAATCCCGGGAAGACTGCAGAGTTAATCGCTTGCTCGAACTCTTTTTGGTAAAAAATGATCCCAGATCTCGGCCCTCTCAAGGATTTGTGCGTCGTCGACGTGACAACGTGCGAGTATTCGAAAGGATCGTCCGCTACTTTTGCCGCGACTAAACCGGAGATGTGCGCCATGTCGGACATCAAGTATGCGCCGACATCGTCGCAAATCTCGCGCATTCTCTTGTAATCGTAGTTTCTCGGATACGCCGAGGCACCGGCAATGATAATTCTCGGTCTGAACAACGTCGCGTTCTCGTGCAACTTGTCGTAATCGACCCAACCTTCCTCGTTCAATCGGTACGGCATGGACTCAAAGTACACCGACGTCGCGGAGATCTTCTTCTTCGGCGTGTAGAATCCGTGCGTCAAGTGACCGCCGTGCGGTAAATCCAAACCCATGATTCTGTCGTGCGGGTTCAACAACGCGGTATACACCGCAAAGTTCGCCGGAGATCCCGACAACGGCTGCACGTTTACGCCCCACTCGCTCGGGTTTAACCCGTACAACTCCAAGGCCCGTTTTTGGCACAAGCTTTCCGTTTGATCGATGAACTCGTTGCCACCGTAATATCGGGCACCGGGTAAACCTTCGGAATATTTATTCGTCAAGCACGAACCGTTCACTTCCATCACCGCTTTCGATGTAAAATTTTCCGAGGCGATCAGTTCGCACCCCAAAGCTTGTCTTTCCTTTTCGTTTTGCATGATGGCAAACAACTCTGGGTCTAACTCTTTCACGCCCAAGTCTTGGAACGGATGGGAGGAAGAAGTTGCGTTCGCCGCGGTCGGATCCGCCACCGCTTTGTTCTTTTGAACTCCTCCGTTTCTTTTATTAATATTGTTATTGTTGTTGTTGGACCCCGCAGAAGAAGATGTCGTCGTCGTCGTCGTTTTAACAACCTTTGTGTTTGAATTTCTTCCTCCTTTTTTCGACATCGACGACGACAAAGAAAAAGAGGAAGCACCGACAGAGAGCGCGGCGGCTTTCGAGGATAAAGTAGTAAACATCTTGATGAGCTACTTTTGTTGTTGTTTAAAGGATGATGTGATGAGTTTGATGTTTGTTGTGAAGTAATATCTCTCTCTCTGTTTGTGATGGATGATGATGTGGGGTTGTTGACGCGTTGTTGTTTTATTTGAAAAAGTTCCAAGTCCGGGGTTTTGAAGGAAAATATCTTCGATGACGACGAAGAGCTTGATGTGAAGAGATCTCATCAGATCAAAAAGACAAAAAACGAAAAAGCGACAAACACACACACGCCACAGAACAAAACAGAAATTTATACGAGCATATCCAAAAGAGAGAAGACACTACTCAACGCGGTAATGTTGTCATCAACAATAACAACAACATCGAAAGCATCATCATCGTTCTTGGTTCAAAATGGATTCGCGACAAACACTCGAGCGTCATCTTCGTCCCGTCGATGCCCCCCCGGTTTAGCAAGAAAAATGATTACTAATAATAATAATACTATCAAAGCGATGGCATCGTCATCGTCGTCGTCGTCGTCTTCATCATCATCGAACGAGAGTAACGACGAGAACAACGAAACGAACGCGTTCCGACTTTCGGGCATCGCGCTGCTACCGATTAGCCTTGCAAATTTATTCAACACGCCAGAGACGTTGACGACGTTTTTAGATTTCAAAGACGCGGAACAGTTTCCAGACTTTACGACCGTGGAGACGTTAACGCACTGGTCAAATTTATTCGGTTCGGATGCGTTTTCGTTAATCACCTTGTGCTCGTGTTACGTGTTAGCAGACGCCGCGGAGAACAATCGCTTGAATTCCCAAACGTACCAGCGACTCGCAGTCGGTAACGTTTTAGTCTTAGCGTCCGTTATTGGCGCTTTAGCATTGACCCAAGTCGTAGGCGAAGCGCCTCGACCAAACGCGTCGGCCATCGTGACATTCACCGGATTATCTTTGCCGTGTTTGTTTGCATCGGTCGGTGCAATCAACACGCACGGGGGTGGGTTTGCTGGAGTTTCAGATTTGTTCGCAAAAGATTGGGACGATTTGAAGGACTTCTCCAATAAAGACGCGTCGTACTTATCGCGATATTATAAGCTCAGTTTCTTTACGACTTTGATCGTCGGCGGCGCGTTTGCGTTCTCACCGACTTCTCCCTTAAGTGCTATCAACGAACCATACGCGAGCGCGGAGTTCATTAGAAGATTGTTTGGTCTAGGCGCGGTTTTTGGGTTAGCGCCAGCGCAGTTTGTCTTATTAGACGCGAGTAAACGAAACAGATTAGGAGGAGGCACGTTCAAGAAACTGAATTTATCCATCGCCGCGTCGATTTTTCTCATTGACTTTATGACGGTGTGGGGCTTTGGGAAGATTGCTGAAATCGCGACTCCGGATCAAATACAGGTTTTGAACGAGGCGAGCGCGACTGGAGGGATTTCTCAAATTTATAACTACGTAGGCGCGATTTCGGTTTCCTTGGCCATCGCTGGTGTATATCTTTATCAGGGATTGTTTGCGAAGAAATAAAAGCGCGCCTGTCAATCTATAAAGTAGTTTATTCTTTCAACACGCAAAATGTAATTCTAATGATACTCCTTACTACTAGTAGTATATAATTAATTATCGAGCAACTCATCGGTAAATGCGGTGAATAATTGCGTTTCGCAAAAGTTTTTCATAAACGAGCGATCGCGTCCGACGTACGAATCGACGAGTTCGTCTTTAAGCAACACCGCCACTTTCTGTCCATCTTTTCCAACTTCGGCGATGGAATAACTCCGAATGCGACCCAGTATCGCATCGCGCATGTGATTCCTGAAGCACTCACCAAATTCCCCGCACAGCTTTGAAGATTTCTCCGATGGTTCTAAAACCGAGGAGAACACCTGCGTTTCGGCAGCCAGGCGGATGGAGGCGTGTATCGGTCTCAATTTTTCTCTGAGTTCGTGCCAGTTTGGTGCCGTTGCCACTATACCACCCATGATTTTGATTTCATCTTTATACGCATTCAATCGCGTGATGTGCTGCGTGCGTTGTCGTATGTCGTTGGTTTTGTGCTGAATGCCTACGATAAAAGGCACGGGCGCCTCGAGAAAATCAGTCATCGAATTCGGCAAAATTGGTAAAAACAATCCTCTCGGACGCAACGGACGTAACATCGCTAGCAAAGATAAAATCACGCCGGATAGCTGACCTAAATTCGGAGAGAAAACGACAACCTGTTTCTCCAGCAGCGCGCAAGCCATAAATGCCATGATATTCTCAATGCTCAACGATCGACACAAAGCCGCAATCGCCCAAGGTTCGATGTGCGCGGCTTCCTCGTCATACGTGTAGGTGATTTTCCCAACAGAATCGCGAATGCATTTCCTTTCAAAGCACGGGTCATCTGTTGTACTCACGGGCCGATAAAACGGAATCGGCGCATCCAGAATGCTCTTCTTCTTTTCAGAATTTAAGGCTTTTCCCGCTTCATCCTTTATCAAAGGACCGTTGAAAACGCGCGTCGCGTCGCCAAGTTTCGGAATTGACTCGGCGTGAAAGGACTCGAGTATCCGCAACGAATCATCGTTCTTCCGTGTTTGTTCCTCCACGCTCCTATTGAAACCGCGTGACGATGTAGCCTTGACGTCGCTATCTGTCTTGCTCTTTAGAGTTCGCGGCGCTTCTTCGCTAAAGTTGAGATCGCGCGCAATATTTTTACTCTCTTCGTCTTCACCGCTCGTCTTTGGAAGTGGAGGTGGAGGCGGTTTCGTCGGAGTAATGCCAGAACGCGAAAACGCCATCTCCAAATCCTTCATTAATCGTCTCTCGTCTCGCCGTAATCTTTCCAGTTTTTCTGAGGTGACTACTGCTCTCAAGACTTCAAATGTCGTCTTAAAAAACGGCGTTTTCGTGATGAGGCAATAACACCTAGGCGCCGCGACGAGGTACTTTCTCAAGTTTGCCTCTTCCCCTCCTCCTTCCCCATCGCCGCCGCTAGGTATAGTCTCCTCCGAAAAAGAAGAATTCGGCGATAGCGCAGACGACAACGATGAAGACGCGATAACCGGCATTTGACTCACAAACTCGTTCGCGTATAAGCAGACTCCATATAAAGGTTCCTCTCCGCTTTCACCACCAGTCAATCGAAAGACAAAACTCGAAGTGTCGTGAGTTTTCTGGGCGTTGCCGTAAGCCACCTCTAAAATTTTCGACATCGACGCCGTTTTCTCCACTAGTTTTGGTTCCACGCCACTCGGGAAACAAAAGTGTGCGATTGATTCAACATCGAACGATTGCTGCGCCGTTTCGTCTTCCGTGTTGCTGTCTTCGTCGTCTCCTTCTATTCGAGCTTTAGGAGAAGGAGGATAGGAAAACAAAACGTCCGCCGAGTACGTCTCTCCAACCGTTCCTCGATGCGGCGGCGTGTGTTTCGGGTGCGATACGCGCACGTCTTTGGAAGAGCGTCTTCTGCTATTACTATTACTGTTGTTATGACTATTATTATTATTCAGATTTTGTTGTTGTTGTTGTTGTTGTTGTTGTTGATGACTAGCTTCGCGAAACTCTCTCGGCGAATCCGCCACCGCAGTAAAATCGCTCCGGTCCGGATGTAAACCAACCACGAGAAACTTCTCGAACGTAAACTTTGTTTTCCTCTTTCCCTTATCTGTAGATGAATAGTTGTTTTCATCATCATCATCATCATCATCATCATCGACGTCGTGGTCTCCTTCCTCGCTCACTTTCTCGATGTTTGCGTTTGCGTTCTTTTTGTTTTTTAGTTTTCGGTTGGATTGTAACCACGACCGTTTCTCTGCGGTTTTCGCTTCTGGATTAAACCAAGTCACGTGATGCGTGTTATTAGTATTGATATTCGGTCTAAACTTCTTCTTCGAATTTGAATTTGAACTCGTCGTCGTCGTCGTCGTCGTCGCCGTATTTTCAGTCCCGACGAATCGGTTCGAGGTCGGGGAAGGCGTTTTGAACGCGTCCTCCTCCTTGGAACTTTCTTCTTTCGTTTGTTCTGGAGGTGGAGAAAAAGGGGAATTCACGTGGAACTCTTCTCCTTTTCCTCCTTTTCCTCCTCTGCCATCGCCACCATCATCCGCTGTTGTTTTATCCTCTGCTTTGTTCATCATCATTTAGGACGAATAGTATTAGTCTACTATTACCAAAAGAGCAACACCGTCATCCCGGGTTCTTCTTTAAGTTCTTTCTTTTGTGTTAGTGTCATTAAATTTGTTCTCTTTTTTTGTGTTGTTTTGTGACGTTTTTAACTGTCTCGTCAAAAATTTTACTCTTCTCTCAAAAAAAGAAAAGAAGTTTCCAAGTCGACCTTTTCTTCATTCACTTCTTCTTAGAAAAAAAGGAGAGGATGCAAAACAGCGGCAGCAGCAGTCGACTGCGCCGTTGTTTCTCCCCCACCGTCCTCACTCGTCCCGTGGTGTTGTTGTTGTTGTTGTTGTTCGTATTTTTCGTCTCCATACAACAAACGAACGCGCAATGGCACACGTCTGGGAAAAAAGCCGCTCCGTTTAAAGCGAGGAAAAGCGAAGACCGATCGGGAAAGTTGGAAAACATCGCGTTCGTGTGCGCGGGATTCCCGTGGATGTACGGTCCGTATCAGATGCAAGGCGATCAACTCATGAAAAGTTTGAACGAAAAGTATAATTTTAACACGTATTGGATGATGCGAGGGAATAACGTGCACAATATACCACCGGGAGTGTATACGGGGAGAGAAATCTCCAATTTGACACCACCACAAGTGCCGAAAATGCCGCACGACTGGGACGCTTCACATTTAAAGTTTCTCGGGTTACCAGCGAGGACGAAAGTGACGAGCGTGATTGCTCGCGTAAACGGTGCCGCTGCATCCATGTCCGAAGTGAACGACGCGTCCAAATTATACGGTATCGATGCGTTTATCGTCTTAGGCGACATCAACGTCGTCTACCACGACTCGTACGATTTTAAAGTACCGACCATCGCCTGGGTGCCGTTCCATTACAATACCGTCAGGGGATCGAATAAAGCTCTGCTGAAATCGTACACGTATGCGGTTGGATTATCGCCATCGACGACGAAAGTCATCGCGGACGTGCGATCGGACGTGGCGTATATTCCGCATTTCATAGACGCGAACGTTCTGGAATCCGCCGCGGAGACTTGGTTAAAGAAAGAACGCAGATTAAAAGGGAATAAGAATAAATCGGACAGAGAAATTGTATTTGACGCGAACAAATACGATAAGATGTTTAAAAGACGTCCGTCGTCGTTTAGTGCGGTAGAAACCAGTCAAGATGGTGATGACGACGATGTGTTTTTAGTGCTCGCCTCGGGGACGAATTACGAAGGCGCCGATAGGAAAGGGTGGGATGTCGCCATCCAAGCGTTCGCGAAATTTCACGAGACACACCCAGAAATCAAGAAACATTTATGGGTGCATTCGTTCTCGTCTACGCAAGTCATGCGCGACCACGATGGGAACGGAAATAAAGCGCCTCCCGAGTTGGCACCGCAAGGCGTCGATTTGCGAGGACTGGTCCAGGAAATGGATTTGCCACCGGACATTTATACGGTCGATATCGACTTGCACCCACGAGGACGAGTTGCGGCGATGAAAGTTCACGCGGACGTGTGCTTACACCCTTCAAAAGTTGAGGGTTTCGGGATGAACGTGTTGGAGTGTCAATCGGTGGGGACGCCAGTCGTGACGACAAAGTTTCGAGCGATGGAAGATTTCACGCGAAACGGCATCTCTGTGCCCCCTGCGCAATGGGAACACTTGGCCGCTTTAGGTGGAAAGTGGGTTATGCCTGACGTGAAAGGCGTTGCAAAGGCATTAGCTGAGATTGGTAAGAAGCGGAAAACCGCGGAATGGAAGAAAAAGAGCAAAGATGCCGTAGAGTGGATTAAGGAAGAGTTCTCGCTCGATCGCGTCGCCGCCGGATTCGACGGCGTGTTGAAATTAGCTTTGGAAACGCACACGAATAACCTTCCATTCATGCTCTCGAAGATGAAAGAAGCGCCATCGTTCGCGGAGAGACCCATCTTTCACGTCACCACAGATGTGCACCCGAAACAGGCAGATTGGGACGAAGAGTGGATGTTGTACCACCGACCGGATGTGCGCGTGGATTACGAGATGGTGCAAGAAATGCTTCACGACTTGACGACGAAAGAAGGCGAAATGGTGTCGTTGGCGTTTATCGTGTGCAAAGACGTACGTGGAATACCGATTGAGTTCCAAGTTGAAGAGCGCGATTACGATGGCGTCCATCGGTTCAACACGGAGCACCCAATTTTACTCCCGACGTGGGCGTTTGCGCAAGCGCAACAAAATTTCCCGTACATCCATAACACCGCGTGGATGTTAGCGGGAAACTCGGACCAACAATTTATTAAGATGTTCCCACCGGGTGCGGCGCAAGTCATGAATCCTATCGAGATTAAAACGTATAGCGACGAGCTTTAGTTATTGTGTGTTGCTTGCTTATTCGAGAAAAAATGTAGAAGTACTCGAAAAGATTGTCACTACTGATGTATGTAATAAATATGTGCGATTAAAAAAATATATTTCTTATTTCATCACGTCTGCGATGACTTGGTCCTTAAACACCGGCAAATCTGGATGCGTATATAACGGCTGAAATTCCTCTGGTTTTCTATCTTCCCCAACTTTTGCCAATTTGCTTTGGAACGGTTTGCACCCTTTACTCATTCGCATGAAGAGCTCGTGCCATCTCAAATCGCTCGTTAACTCCGGGTGGAAACTCGTCGCCAACAAGTTCTTCTGTTTCACCGCCACCACCACCGATTCTATGTCCACGCCCATTTCTTTCTTTTTCTCCTCGGATAAGTAATATTTCGCTAAAACCTCGACGTTTTCCCCGACTTTTTTAATCGCCGGAGCTCGGATAAAAATCGCTCGACACTTGACGTCGTTTTCTGAACACCCCGGGATATCGCACGGTATCGTCGTCTCGAAAGAATCAATTTGCGAGCCGAAAAAGTTACGAGAAACGTCCACGTTGATGCCACCTAATAACTCTTGACCACCTTGCTTGGCGCCTTGTTCGATGCGATCGGCTAAGAAGATCAACCCCGCGCACGTCCCCCACACGCACCGTTCTCCCTCGTCCTCAAATTCTCTCAACGCATCGAACAAGTTCCATCGTCTCGCGATGTTCGCCATGGTGGTACTTTCCCCACCCGGGATGATCATTCCTTGGCACCCTTCCAACTGAGACGCGGAACGAATTTCAACCGCTTCGCCGCCACATCTTCGAATCATCGAGCAGTGCTCGCGAAAAGAGCCTTGTAAAGCCAGGACGCCGATTTTTATTTTATCTTCTTGTTGTTCAATTGCCATCGTCACGCACTTTTCTTTTTCTTGTGACGTCTGATGTAAATGGATGTGTGGTGTGACGACAGCTAAAAAAGCTAAAAAAGCTAAAAAAGCTAATAAAAAAGCTGATGTGGCAAGAAAACCAAATTGACTAACTCTTTTCTCTCTTCTTTCGATTTGGTCTTTCAAAAATTTAAAAAATTCCTTTTTCTTCACTTTAATGCATATTAGACGCATCGCGGCGCGTAATCATCAGTTCATCGTCTACTCCTCGCGTATTAAAAGTAGTATTAAACAACGTAGTAGTAGTAGTAATTTTATCAACAACTACAACAAAAGAAGAGCATTGCACGACAACATAAAAATGGGATCCGGAGGTGAAGGTTTTACGAACGAAATCGAAAAGAAGGCGAAAATGATGAGCGCAGAAGACGAAACGTTATTTGAAAATAAGCTGAGAGTAAAGAAGCTTTCCGAGCACGCGACGGTTCCCGTCAGAGGTTCAGACGGAGCGGCTGGGTACGATTTATCCGCCGCGTACGATTGCGTCGTCAAAGCGAAATCGAAAGAGCTCGTCAAGACGGACTTGTCCATCGCGATTCCGAAGAACACGTACGCTCGAATCGCTCCGAGAAGTGGTTTGGCGTATAAAAAATTCATCGACGTCTTAGCCGGCGTGGTGGATTACGATTACCGCGGGAACGTCGGCGTTATTTTGGCCAACTTTGGAGACGAGGATTTTGAGGTGAAGAAAGGCGACCGAATCGCACAAATGATCTTGGAGAGGATCACTACGCCGGAGTGCGTGGAAGTCGAAGACTTGGAAGCGACGGAGCGCGGCGCCGGCGGTTTCGGTTCCACCGGAGTGAGCAAGTAAACTATCAACAACGCGTTCTTTGATCGTCATCAGCAGCGCTATTACTACTACACCTTTCTTGCTTGTCCTTATTTAATTAAATATACGCGTACTTTTATATAATTTACGTGCACGTATTACTTAGTACTGGTAGTACTTACAGCGTGCATTTTTGAATTTTTGCTTTTTTCTTCATTCTCTTCTTTGTCCTCATCGAGGGAGGGAGAAATTCATACACAACAACTAAAAATACTAATGTCTGGTGTTCAGCTGACTGAAAATCTCATCAAAACACTGGACGGGGGTGGAAAGGACGACGATTCGTCGTTCATTCCAGCGCCGGGTGGATTTCAAGGCCCGAGAGATGGTTACATTTTCCAGAACGGAGAAGCAGGCGTCGGGTATTACAGAGAAGAAATTTTCGCCGCCAAAGAAGATGATGATGATGATGATGATGATGACGAGGTATTGGTAAACGACAACAACGCGAAAAGGCGCAAGACGTCCAACGAGACCGCGACGACGACGACGACGACGATGAAGACAAAGTCAACGATAGATTACGATAAAATGCTCGCAGAAATCGAGCAGAACAACCCGGACATTACCAAAGAGACCACGGAATTAACAGAGAAGAGTGTCAAGAAGTTAGTGATTCAATTCGAAAGAGCTTTGAACGATAACGTGGAAAAGAGAGCAAAGTTTTCGACGAAACCGGAGAAGTTTTTAGATTCAGAGGTCGACTTGGACAATGCGATTAAGAATTTACAGTCGTTGGCATCTGCGCCGAAATTATATCACGTTTTGATCGATACGAAGTGCGTTCCGAGTTTACTCTCCGTGCTGGCGCACGAGAACGAGGACATATGCGTAGACATTTTAGAGTTGTTTCGAGAGTTGTTCGATCCAGACGCAAGCAACGAAGGAGAAGAGGATGAGAACAGACAGGCGTTTCAGTTGCTGAACTGCTTAAGAGAGAACGACGGAATCAAAATGTTCGTCGATTGTTTGATGGATAGATTCTTTTCGAAGCCAAAAAAGAAGAACGAAAGAGAAGAACGAGAAGAAAAAGATGACGATTTAGCCGGAGAAGAGACGAAACGAAACGCCGAGGAGACTATTTTACAAATCGTAGAAAACGCGATCGAAATCAGCGGAGGCACGAGCGAGATTTGCGAATACTTTTTAAACGAAAGCAACACTCGATTGAAAGAGTACTTACTCGAAAGAGTAGGCAAAAAACAAGGCACGGATGGTGTGAAGTTACAAGCGTCCGAGTTGCTTTCAATTTTAACCACCGGGTGCGACGAAACTGTGAAGAAATCTATGTTGTTAGCGAACGATGCGTTTATGGATCCAATCATGATGGCTATTGCGTGCTACAAAAAGAAAGAACCGCAAGATAGCGAAGAACGAGAAATCGTCGAGAATCTCGCCGACGCCTTGTGCGCTTTGCTCCAAACGAAGAAAGGTCAAGAGACTTTTTTCAATTTAGAAGGTTTAGAGTTGATGTTGATGTGCGTGAAATCAAAATTATTCGTTCGAGGCTCGGCATTGAAAATTTTGGATTTTGCGTTGACGGAGAACGAACTCGGGTGTTTGAAATTCATCGACGCGTTTGGTTTGAAAACCATCTTTTCCACCTTTGTCGGTTGTTTCGGCGGCGACGAAAAGAAGATTAAAAAGATTCGCAAAAAGTACGGCAACGATTACGTCGACGCCGAGTGCGAGCGCACGTTATCCGTTATCGCCTCTCTGTTTCAAAACATCGACATTTCGAAAAACACGGACAAGTATAACCGCGTCGTCTCGAAGTTTGTGGAAGACTCGTTCGTAAAACTTGATTTGCTCGTCGAATCGTACGTTTCCTACGGCAAAAGAGTCTCGAAAATCGAACTCCCCAACGACGAAAACCCGCCGCAAGACTCCGAGGACGAGCAAGACATATACCTAGAAAAGCTCGATCACGGATTATCGAGCTTAGAAAACGTCGCCATTATAATCGCGCATTTATGGGCGACGTTAGACGATGCTATTCAAAAGCGGATTTTCGTCGATTTAGAAAACAACGAAATCGACGTCTCTCACGCCAGAGATGTTTTGAGAGACCGAGCGAAAAACATCGGCGATGGTGGTGGCGAGCAGGTGCAAAAGGACAAAGTTGATCAACTTCTCACGCTGGTGTATTCGCTATACATGCCAGATGAGGTTCGGCCTGGTGATGAATGAGAGAGTTAGATTTTTAGAGAGAGAGAGAGAGTTAGACATGAACTCGTAATGAAGAGAAAAGAGAGAGAAGATTCACCTAAATTTATCCACACAAGAAAAGAGACACGCACTTCTTCCATTTCTTCTTCAACGCCTCTCTCTCTCTCGCGGAGCGAGGAAAGCAGAACAAAGCAAATGCGCGGCGCGCACTCATCGTGCTCTGCATTTTCTTCTCAACAACGCCTTTTTTATTCCCATCGTCGTAATCATTATCATCATCATCATCGAAAACATCAACAGCATTTAAGTCAAACTGTCGTAAAAAGAATGAGAGGAACCCCTAATAATGCTAATGATAAAAACGACGGCTTCCGTCCCATGGAGAGAGAAGCGCACGAAGACGTAATATTGGAAGAGAACGGAGATTTATACGTTTTTGGATACGGTAGTATCGTGTGGAAGTTTGAGATTGAAGGGATTGAACCGATTGAAACCGTTCGGTGTAAAGCCTTCGGGTGGCAGAGAAGGTTTTATCAAGGCTCGACTGACCATCGTGGCACGTTAGAATTTCCGGGAAGAACTGTGACCATGACGAAATGCTCGAAGAACTCGCCCGTGTCTGGCGTCGCGTACAGGATTAAAAGAGAAGATGTGGAGAAGTGCTTGGAGAATTTAGAGTTTAGGGAAAAGCAGTACGATTTACGCGTGCAGTTAGAAATTTATGAAGACGACGACGGCGACGCGAAGAAGACGAAGAAACTGATTAGCTCGAAGGCGGTGTGTTGGATAGCGACAGAGGACGAGAAGAACGTGAACTGGGTAGGCGAACAAACGGTAGATGAAATAGCAACGGTCATAGCTAACGCGAGAGGACCTTCCGGTCCGAATTACGAGTATTTGTTCAATTTAGCGGACGCGATGCGATCGTTCAACATCGAAGACGAACATTTATACGAGTTGGAAGCGCAAGTGAAGAAGCTCTTAGTAGGTGATAACGTTGAAGTATAGAGCAGAAACAGTATTTTATTATTACATCAATCAAAATTTACTCGGAGAACCGACCATAAACTCGTTGTCTTCTTTCTCGGTGCCAAAATACCGATCGCCAAACTCCCCGACTCCGGGCAACACGCGATTATCATCCGACAATCCCGCGTCGACTTCGGACGTGATGATTTTCATCCTCGGGAACTTAGTGCACAGTTGGTGCACGCCTTGCGTGGACGCAATCACGGAGACGAACAAAATGCGCTCCTCCAAAACACCCTCGGCCTTTAACATATTTATCGCCGCCATGGCGGAATATCCAGTCGCTAACAACGGGTCCAAGAGTAAGACGTACCGTTCGGAAATGTCATACGGCAATTTCTGGTACAAGACGTCCGGTAATTTACTCGCGTCTAACTCGTCCTCGTCGGAATCTAAGTTGTCGATATTTTCCTCCTCTTCAACCGGTGGCGATTCGCGTCGCAATAAATCACTTCCCAGACCATCTTTATCTCTTCTTTTCACTAAAATTTTACCAATCTTGATGCCTTTGCAACACGCTCTCAACGCGTTTTCCATCGCCTCGCCGCTTCGAATCATCGACACGCCGCATATTTTTGAATAAAAGGAAACGCCACGGTACGTCTCTCCAGTCGGTGTTTCAATCTGGTGCTCTTTAAACGGCAAATACCCCAACGCGTGTTCAACGACTAAACGAATGATGCGGTCGGAATAAAAGACGAAATCTGACCTGGACACCGTTCGGTCGCGAATAATCGTATGCATCCCTCGAATCTGGAAGTGCGGCGGTAACACGACCAAGTTGGGGTAAATTCTCCTCAAATCTGTTTGGCCGAGCTTTGTGCGAATGTGTTTCGCGATTAAATCAATCGCGACGGAGTTTTGACCACCCGCCCAAGGGATGATGATATCGGCGTTTCTCTTCGACGGCGACACGTACGCCTCAAACATCGGTTTCACGAACGTCGTGTATTGTAAAATCACCCCGTCCACCTGCCTCCCGCGCTCCAACGTGTCTCTTTTCATTCTTCTTGCCAAACGTAAATCATCGTCGGTGTCTACGAAAATCTTCATGTGGCACAAGTCTCTCACCGCTTCCATCGCTAACACCAAAATACCTTCGATGATAATCACGTCCCCGGGTTCGACGTTAATATCCACCCCTTCTTTCCTCGAGTGCGTCACGAAATCATACACCGGCACTTTCACGTTCCTTCTTAACAGTAAATCTTTCAGCGTCTTCACGATCAAAGGCCATTCAATCGCGTCCGGGTGATCAAAATTGTACTGTTTCACGTTTCGCCTCTCCTCCTCGGTTAAAGGTCGATAAAACGAGTCCTGCGCTAACAGCACCACTCGTTTCTCTTGCAGCGAGTTCATGATGAGATTACACACGGTGGACTTCCCAGACGCCGTGCCTCCGGCGACGCCGATCAAAAATGGTTCCCGATTCCCTCCGTTCGCGGAGACGCGTTCGTCCACTTTCGAGCGGAACGAATGTTCGTTTTGGTTTGTGTGGTTTTGGGACAACGAAGGCATGGACGCGCTCGACTCTAATAAACTACTCGCATTCGTTGTGTTGTTAGTATTATTGATTTTCCTTCTCCCTTTCCCGACCGAACAGTTCAACTCCATCAATTGCGAGATGTGTTTCGAAGGACTTCCGTTCCCGTTGAATATCGCCTCTCCGGAAGGCGTGGATACCGCCGGGTTATTCGGAGAGCGCGGAGAGGAAGACGTTGGAGAATCCGGGGGCGTTCGAGAGAACGTCGTGTGTCGCATTTTTCCTCTTTTAGTATGCTCTTCTCCCTCGTCGTCGTTCTTTTTTTGTGATCGAGAAAGAAACTCAAAAGCTTCGTTTATTAGTATATATGATCTCGTTTCAACCGCGTGGTTGTGAGGAGGTGAGGTGGGCAAACAAACAACAACAACAACTTTAAAGTGCTTTTTGCGCGCAAAAGAAGAATGTGGAGATGATTGCTTCTTGCAAACTTTTATAATAGAAAAAAACGGAGTGATGATGCGTTAAAAAGCCGCTCAAGAATAAAGAACAATTTTAAGAATAAGAATCACGCGGTTCAATATAATCAATCAATCAATCGATGGGTAACTCTTCGCCTTTACGTAAGAACAACGGGGTTAACCCGCCGTCTCCCCACGGGGCTAACACGGCGTCCGCGGTCGTAAACAAGCCGTGCGCTACGACGCCGTCCACGCTTTCAATTTCCGCTTGGATTTGAAATGGAGTGCAGTCTTCTCCAGCTAAAACGAATCCCTTGGTGTATCGTCCACCTTTTATCGCGTCTTCAAACTTTATGTCTATTATGGTCGTCGTCCCATCTGGGGAAACGAACGGGTTTTTCCCGCCCATCGGGTGCGACTGTTCGTCTCCCGACTGACCTCGTCTCCACAATTCCGCGTCGCCTAAAAACAAATCGTCCAAATCCTCCGCGGTTTCTTCCCAATTCTCCATTTCAATCTCGACTGGAACGGAACCACCGACGTATTCTCGAAACTGTTCGGTCAACAAGATCGTTTTCAACGATTTCTTCAACACGTTTCTCGTCGTCGCGATGGACGGTTGTATCGGCGTTTGCGTTCTATCTAAGATTGAAACGATGTTCCCGTCGTAAATAGCCGTTTCGTTCGGTTGCAAGAACACCACATCAATCGCCAGCGCCTCTTCGCAATCCACCACGGGTGCCAACCCTCTCAGCGCCAACTCTTTCGCCGCTAACGTCGACACCGGCACGTATTTCACATCAAACACTTTCTCTGTCTCCAAGACGTCGAGCAACTTCGAACATATGCTTCCGGTGCCGACGGCGATGGTCATCCCGGTTGAGATCTCCGAGGCGGCTTTTTTAGCCACCACGAGTATAGTTTCCTCGAAACTCGTGGAGGAAGAGGATGATGATGACGAGGAAGTGGCCTCGCCCTCCTCGTTATTATTGTTGTTGTTGTTCGATGATGATGATGATGCCGAGAAGACAACAAATCCTCTTCCTCTTCTCTTCTGTGTGCTCTTTGTGTTTGCATTTCTACTCGCGAAGAACAAGCGTTTAATCTGTTTCAGGCAACTCGACGACCTAAACGAAGACGATGAAGACGAGGAGGAAAAAGAAGTGCTCGTCCTCGCGGAGAGAGTTCTTGGCGACGCGAAACAAACTCTCCCCGACATATTAGAGAGAGTAGTATTTCTATTTATTATTATTGTGGAGAAAGTTCACTTCAGAGAAAGAAAAGAGAAGAAAAAAACGAACACAACGACACAACACACGAACTTTTCAAACAGAAGAGTTCCTCCAACATGTCCTCTCCCTCTCCCTCGTCGTCGTCGTCGTCGTCTTTATCATCGTTCCGGATTTGCACGTACAACGTCCTGGCGCAGTGTTACGTGAAATCCGAGTGGTTTTCATGGACGAAACCAAAATCGTTACTCAAATGGAAAACAAGACGCGAACACCTGCGGAGGAGACTGAGAGACGACGAACTCGGGAAAGTCGACGTGTTCTGCTTGCAAGAGGTGGATGAGTTTGAGAACGAGTGGAAAGAGTTCATCGAGAACGAGTTGAACATGGGCGTGTTTTACAAACGAAGAACGCAGAAATCGAACGACAAGAAAGATGGGAGTCTGGTGTGTTGGAACAAGGAGAAGTTTGAGTTGCTCGATACGTTAGGTGTGGAATTTAACGAGGTGACGAAAACACTAGATTTAGATATAAAAGAAGTTGAAGGGTTTGAAGAAGAGAAAAAGAGAGAGTACGAACGGGATTGCGTCGCAGCGTGCGTGATGTTGCTGCACAAAGCATCTAACGTACCCATCACGTGCGTTTCGACGCATTTGTATTGGGATCCAGCGAAGGCGCTCGTAAAATTAAAACAGGCGGAATATCTGCGCGAAGAAATCGAACGATGGTCGCAAACGAAAGGTAATATTTTAATCGGCGGCGATTTTAACAGTCTCGCGACTTCGGACGTGTATAAGAGTATGGTTGAGAACGATTACGTGAGCTTAATGCGAGATAATGAGACTGGTCGAGAACCGGAATATACGAACGTGACGCCGTCGTTTACAGAAACGATAGACTACATCTTCTCTTCAAAAAATTGGATTGAAAAAGTCACTCACAGAGGAAAAGTTAAGAACAGAGATTTGTTGTTCGACGGATGTCCTTGCGAAGGTGAACCAAGCGATCATTTACCGATTTATTGCGACATCGAGCTCAAGAAGGCCGCTGCAAATTAGTTATGTAGAGTTAGTTTAGCGCGTATCTAGTACTAGTACCTGTTTTAAATTAGTTAAATAATGTCGCCGTAGCCAAGAATGTCGTTCGTGAAATAATTCACGCTCTCTTCGCTGTATTTCGCCAAAGAAACCTCCGCGGTCGATATCGGCGTAGGTTCCAAGAACCGCCTCGCGTCGCGAACTTTCTTCAACTGCGAGGGATCTTCGTCAATGTTAAACAGCGATATAATAATTTTCAACACCGCCTCTTGTTGCGTCCACTCGTCGCACATCAAGAATTTCAAAACTACAGCTTTGATGTACCCAAACTCTTGCTTGTCTAATCCTCTATTGCTACTGGTAACGTTATTGTCGTCTCCGGCTTTAAGCGAGCTGAAACTTGAATTTCGCGAACCGATGACGCCACCAGCACCAGCACCAGTACCACTTAACTTTCGTAACTCGTCGCACTCGGCGTCTTTTTCCGTCATAATTTTTCTCGCTTTCTTTCGCCACGCGTCAAACTCAAGTTTCAACGTTTCCAGTTCTTTCTTCAACTCCTTAATCGTATCCATCGCGGTCGCTTTCGATTCTTTCGCTCGTTTCAACGCGGTTTCCAACGACGATACCAACGACATTTCGTCCTCCTCTTCTCGCGAGGAAGACACTGAATGAGAAGAAGCTGCGGCGTTGTTGTGCTTTTGTTCCGAAACTATCGTTTTCATTTGATTCTCGAGCGCTGAATATTCTCTCTTAAACTCGCTCAATTCTTTCTTCGCCTCGTCCAACTCGTTCGCTTTCCCTTCAAACGATTGCAAGCACCTTTTTAACTCCTTCTCTTTCAATTCTAAGCTATTCAGCAGATCCTTTCGTTCAATTTCTAATCGCGCGTTCTCTTTCGTCTTGTCCGATCTTTGTTCCAATCTCTGTTCGAACTCCAACTCCATGTCCAAACGCATCGCTTCCATCTCCGATACCGCCTCGTTCTTTTGCATTTCAAAATCGTCTTTTTGCTCCTTCATGCTTTTTAGCTGTTGCTCAATCGCCGCGAGTTTCGTTTCGCTTTTCGTTTTCGATTCGTTCGCGACTGTTTTAGCGTCCTGTAAATCATCTCTAGTCGTTACTAACTCCTGTTCGAGTTCGCGAACTCGACGAGAATATTCTCGCGAAGTTTCTTTTGATTCCTTTAATTTTTCCTTCATCTCCTCGAGTTGTTTCGTGCCCGTTTCGTTCGCTTCGCTTTCGAGTTGTCTCCCCCAATCCATGGCATCGTTTGCTAAAGTCTCAAACTTTTTCGCCGTTTCTTCCGCCTCTTTCACTCTCGACTCGAGCGTTTTGATTTCCGATTGAAACTGTTTCTTCTCCTCTCGCGCTTCTTCGAGCGCTTTTTCGAGTTTCGTCTCCCCTTGGGAGAGATTTTCCGAGGCTGCTTTTTTCCACTGCGACACCGTATCTTCCATAACTTTTAGTTTCTTCTCGTGTTTTGATTGAAGCGTTTGGTCTTTTTTCGAGTCTTCTTCGTTCTTTTTCGACGCGGACACTTTAGCGTTTTCAGTCATTTTTGCCAGTTGGTCTTTCAGCGACGCGATGGCGTCCTCCTTCGATTTCAACTCCTCTTGTAATTTCTTCGCGGCGACGTCAGATGTGGCATCTTTTTCCTCCTCTCTTGGTGGTGGTGGTGGTGGGGGTGGTTCGACCGTCTTCTCTTTCATTTCCTTTTGCATTTCAAGTTTTTCTTCTTCCAGTTTCGCACTGAGCGAAGAGGCTTTGACCAACTCTTTCCTCAAATCCTCCACTTCTTGTTTCAACGCGTCTCTTTGCGTTTGGCACGTCTGGTAATTCGCTTCCACGTCTTCCAACACGCGTTTACATTTCTTTGTATTTTCTCGAGAAACTTCTAAATCTTCCTCGATTTCCTTCATCTCTGTTTCCAACTCGTTAACTTGCTCTTTGAGTCCAACGACGAGAACTCTGTTCGTCGCCGTCTCGATTTCCGCGCATTTCTTGCTCGCCGCGTCAAAGTTTTCCTTCCCTTCCTCCTCTCCGTTTTCGCTCGTCGTTAACTGTTTCAATTTTTCTCTCAGAAGTTCATTCTCCGCTAAAACCTTCGCGATTTGCGCTTTGTGCAACACTTCCAGTTCGTTCACATCTCGGGTATCGAGCGCTCTCAGCCGTTTCGCGCTTTCGATCGGTAATCGAACGTAATCGCCTTTGTTTTTCTTTTTTTCTGCTCCTGCTTGTTGATTCTTCTGTTCCTCCTCTCGTTCTTGTTCTCCAAAATGTTCTTTTCGCGACGAAGAGGTGGTTGTTGTTTGCGCCAGGCGCATTTGCTCCTTAAGAATCTCCGCCTTTTCTTTGGCGATGTTCGATACTTGAGAAAACGTCTCTCCAAAGTTGGAAAAGAACGCGGCGGTGTTCATTAAACCTGCTGCGTTCGGTTGTTGTTCTCGTTCCTGTTGTCTTTCCAAAAGGTTGTTGGCAACATCTTCCTCTTCTTCTTCTTCTCTCGACTTTAAAGACATTTGCTTTTATTCGTACTAAAGAAAGAATAAAGAAAAACCTTCTAAATCTCTCTCCTCCTCTACACTGCAAAATCGTTCGTGTTAATGACGCTGTATTTAGTACACACGCATATGCGAGGTAGGTGAATGTGTTTCAGATATATAATAATTTGTTCGTTGTCGGAGACTTTTTTGAAAACTTTTTTCTTCCTCAAACAAAATTTCTTTTTTTTTCAAAACAAAAAAAAACAAAAGGAGAAACAAAGACGAATTAAAAGGAAAGAAGAAGAAGAAGAAGATGACGATGACGATGCTCTGTGCGACGAGAATATCGACTCATAGGAGTTCTTCGAATCGCACGAGCCTGAGTGGTGGTGTCGCGACGACATCGTCGTCTTCTTCTTCTTCTTCTTCTTCTTCCTCCTTTTTTAGTAGCAGTCAAAATCGTCGTGCTCTATATATTCGCAAAAATAATAAACGTCTGAATTTGAAACCGAAAAGAACGAAGACGGCTTTGTTCTTCAACGAGTTGCCGTGGTTAGAAGATTTCGAAGACGACGAAGACGTCAAAAGAGGAACACAAAAAGAAGGAAACAGAACACAGTCGGACTGGCTGGACGCTTCGCAAGAACTCGATCTCTTCAACACGAAGAGCAGGAGTACCATGTCGACGATGGAAGAAGACAAAGAGAGAAGACAAAGAAGACAAAGAAGACAAGTGAAAGAAGCAAAAATGAAAACAAATTCGTCCTTCTTCACCACCGCGGAGGAACAAGAACGGATTGATTTTTTATCCATCACGTCGGAGGAGTTCAGAAAGGCGCGAGCGTTCGTGGAACCAGAAGTGAAGAGCGGGTTCGCGAAGAATATCTTTGAAAGCGCGACGGAGATGAAAGAGATGATGGAAGAGGATGATGGAGGAGAAGACGAAGAAGCGCGAAACGTCAGAGCCGCGAACGAGGACGACGAACGAAGGAGAAGACGAAGAAGACGAGAGGAGGAAGAGAAACTCTCATCATCGAGTAAGAGCATTCCGTTCGTGATAAAGCAAGTCGTGAGAGCGTTTTCGTACGTTACGAATGCGATAGTGAACGCGTTAGAGTCCGTGGTACCGTATCAAGTACCTTTGACGGCAATTCGATGGAGCGTTTACGGCGTGTGGGCGCTGTTGGCGGTGTCCTCGGCGCAGAGATTTTTAGTTTTGTTAGCGTGTACTGGAGGAATGCTTTTACTTTTCGGTGCCTTGAATGCAGGTCTGAATGGTGTCGTGGGAGATGATTTCAATGAAGACAGATATGGAAGTAGCGATAGAAGCTCTAGAAGAAGAAGAAGAAGAAGAAAATCGTCGTCGGCAAACACGAAAGGAAGAGACTTTGACGCGAATAGAAAAGCGTACACGAGAGGCTCGCAATATCGCACGCGATCCAACCCGAGATGGGGAAAAGGAGAGAACAGAAAAGCGCCGTCCACTATGAACGACGAGTTGATGGATTTAGAAATTCCTTTCACAGATTTCGTGAGCGAAAACTTGAATCGAGCGGCGCAGTTTGGCGGCGACGCTTTGCGAGATTTGGGATTATCGTTTGATGAAGACGAAGAAAATTATTCTCGAGCGCGAAAGCCGACGAGAAAAGCAACAATAAAAACAAACAGTAGTCTCAAAATAGAGAACGATAACGATGGTGACGAAGGGTTCATCGACGTGACGCTCGAGAAACAGACGCAAGATTCGTCGAGCTTTACCGTCGGATACCGGGAATGGCTCGAGGAAAGCGGTACGAAGAACGTGAGCAGTAGTACCAAAGATATCCGCGCTTCTTCTACTCCAATAATAAGTAACACCGAAAAAGATGATGAAACTCTATCTGGCGATGGCATCAAAAACGACGAGTTTGTATTCAAACGCGAAGAAGAAAAAGAGGAAGAAAAGAAGGACGAAATGAAGGCGACAAGTGCGGCCTACGAAGCCGACACTATAAGTTACGACGACGAGGAAGACTACGACGACGATGAAATATTCTTCGACTATGCCGAGTACGACGAGGAAGAAAGAAATTACGACGAGAACAGTAGATTCAATACTGCGTTCATAGAAGAAGAAGACGATTTCATCGAACCCGTCGTCCGGCGTCTTCGTCAAAGTGCCGGTCAATCGTTCAATTGGTTCAACGAGTTTCTCACCGGTCGATTTTACGGAGCGTTTCAGGAAGACCGCGTGGAGGCGTTTTTGCCGCCTCTCGAAGAAGAAAAGGATGAAAAGGATGGCGAGTTTGTTGAACCACCAGAAGAGAACGACGACGACGTCTACAAAGAAGGAGGTCAAAAGGTTGGTCGTGCTACGCGATAAAAAAGTATAGTTTGTATTTCCGTGTTGTTGTGTGTCTTGTATGTATTTCTTACGGTTGGATGATGCTGTGTTTTGGATTTTTTGTTTCTTCTTTTTGTGTCTCCTTTTTCTCTTTGTCCTTCTTCTCTTCTGTCGTCGCCAAAAATTCCTTTCTTTTTGTTGTGAATAATGAAAAAGAGATCTCCTCGTCCCTTCAAACGAAGAGATCTCGTCTCTTTTTGGTTTTTTGTGGGGGCAACGTGTCCTTCATCCCTTACAAATTAGATATTATCTCTCACGAACATCATCATCATGTTTGCACTCACTACCCAATTTGCTGGCGTCCAAGTCGTCTCCAAGACGAATGCGCCGAAGAAATCGGTCAACAAAGTCGTTTCGGTGAGTTTTAAGGTTTTCTCGCGTGTAGTTTATCCTCCTCTTTCGCGAGAAAGATGACGACGCTCTCTGATGAATTTTCTTTTTTTCTTCCATTCTCCCGATGGATCATCTCTCCGTTGGATGATGAATGTGCGCGATGAGATGATTTCTCGATGTCATCTCCTTTACTAATACAAACTACCACTCATTTTCACATCATCAAACAGAACGGTTACACGATTGACACCGACAAGCGCAGACAAGCGTTAGAAGCGAAGAAGAAGGCGAACGCGGCGGCTGGCGAAGCGGCGAAAGCCAAGGCGAAGGCGTTGGCGGAAAAGAACAAAGCAGCGCAAGCCAAGGCTTTGGCCCAAAAGAAGATGCTCGCGGAACAAGCCAAGGCAAAAGCGGCGGCGGCCAAGCAAGCCTCCATGAAGTTGAACAAAACCGTCGGCGGTTCCTCCAAGTTCAAGAACTCCTTCACCCCGGCGCCGTCCGTCAAGGACCCGTTCGCCGAAAAGAAGTGGGGCGGCTTCTCCTTCAACCCGTTCGGCAAGAAGGACTAAGACGTATTTTTGTGTGTGATATAACGCGCTCGCACCTCTTGAGATTTTTTAATTACCATCATCATCTTATACATTTTTCTATTACATCCATCTATATACTATCGACTTAACACCTGTGCGAGTTCTAACGCGACAGAACAGCCTTGTTCGAGGTGCACGGCGTGACCGGCGTTTTCGATTTCAATCGCCTCGATGTCGTTGCCACTTAATCGCACGGCTTTTTCAGCTATAGACGCAAACTTTTCGTCCAATTCGCCGTATATAAAAGTCACTCGAACATTCCTCTCATTCGTTTCCAGTTCATCCCACACGTGCTTTTGTTTTCCAACGCTCGCGTGTTCCAGAACGTTTGCGATTTCATCCTTTCTGTCTTCTCCAACGGACGTCGCGCGTTTCCATGCAACTTCTTCAATCGACATTCCATCCCTCGAGACGAGAGGTTTCCACATCGGCTGCTCGTACCATGTTGTACAAAATGAAAGCATTGACGGAGAGGTTCTCAGATTTTTAGCGAGCGCGGCGTCGCGCTCGCATCTAGTCTCTTTACTCACGTCGTCTCCAAGCATTCCGCACGTGCCGCTGAGCGAAATAACGGAAGAAATGCTGTTCTTCCATTCTTTCGACGACGAGAGAGAAAGCGAAAGCGCAACGCGAGCGCCTAGACTGTATCCAACTAGTGTAACATCTTCAATCTCCATCTTTTCAAGCAATGAGCGTAACGTATCCGATATCCCTTCGATGGAATACGTGGAACTTGTAGCGTCGGAATTTATAATCTCGGTTTTCGTTTCACCGTGTCCGGGAAGGTCGATAGCAACGCATCTGTGTCCGAGCGTCGCCAAAGACTTTGCAATTGGCGACCAGTCACTCTTATCGCCCATAAACCCGTGGAGAAAAAGGACAGTTTTCGAGGATGATGCGGTATCGGAAGGAAAGTATCCCTCCAAGCTAATGTCGTGTGTTACTCCTTCTTTTTCAACCATCACGTTGTATTGCTTTACTTCCACAGCAGCAGTAGCAGTAGTAGAAGGTGAAAAGTGAGATTGCGCCCATTTCGTTGCAACTTCCTTCTCGAAGGAATTGGGTTCGATACATACAGACGATGTTTCATTGATCGATTTTGATGGATTCAAGGTCTCGTCGACGAACCATCGTCCCGTGTCCAAGCCGTGAGAAATTACGCCCCCAGTAGAAGATTCCCCCAGTGTTTCTGCGATTTTTGCATTCATCGTCATCGCAACGGGAGATTCAAAAGCCGATGATATCACCGGGATTGCGCTCGTAAGCTCTAAGACGATGTCGCATATGTCCTTCGTAATCTCAACACCACCAATTATGGATGGTTTCAAAACAATCGCAGCACATCCCAACCGATTTCGGAGGATGCGTTTGTAAAAACTACTCGCGATATCCCCTGAAAAAGAAGCTTTATTGCGAGTCTTGATGAACGCATCAACGGTTTCATCCAAAGCATAAAAGACATTTGTATTAAAGAAGAACTCTTCCAGATCTTTTTCTGATTTTGTAGGCTCTTCAATAAATTGCAAGTTGACGTCGCGTAAGCGCTCGAGCTCTTTTCCAAACAAAATTGCGTCTTCCAAAGACCATGCTCTGTTTGCATCCGCTCGTATTTCAACATCAGCACCAAGAATGTCTCGGAAGGCTTTCAATCTCGTCGCGTCGCGCAGCACGTTCTCATCCCGACCAACCTTTACTTTCACGCATTTGTATGGACTTTCTTCAAACAGCCTTTTCAAATCTTTCGCGTTTTCCTCGTCAGATTTTCCTATATCGGGGTCGAACAAACAGTTTACGGAGACGTAATTGTTGGAAGTTTCGTGAACACTTTGCAGTGGATTTTGTGCAGACGTCGCGTTTGCTAGCGCGTTTAATACTGCTGTCTCTATGCAGAAGCGTACGCTCGGAAATAAGGATGCAAACGTATTCTCAGAGATACTGCTTTCAGCGAACCACTTTGCAAACTGGCCTCTCAGTGAAGTTACGGAAGCCGGGATGTTTTTGCCGAGAAGTTTTGACTCACAAAACACTTGCAGTTGTGCACCGGCTAACGCACACTCCGCCTCGTCATGCAAACCAGGAAGTGGAGAACACTCGCCGTACCCTACAGTCCCATCCCCAAGTTTCACCTCAAGTAAAAAGCCATGGCGGGATTTTTGCTCAGATTTGGTTGTATCCTTTGCTCGAAGAGGTTCATCGAAAGTGCTCACCGAGACGCTTTCAACAAATATTGAAGAGTCATTATTGATATCATTTTCCACTTTCAGAAAGTGCTCGACCGCAAGTACCGCTTGGCGTTGCGCTGATCTGTGCTCTTCTAAGTTCTGCGGTCTGGACGTCGTCACTTCAATCACGCGATGGCGTCCTTCACCGTAGCTCGTTGCAAGCTCATTCGAAAACGAGTGCATCGATCTAGGATGAGCAAATGCTACTCTGTTAGCTTCGCATAGCAAACGTCGACTGGTATCAGGGGGTGTGGCGAACAGCTTCTCGAAGGTTTCGCGTTCTACTTCATCGGATACTGGGAGAAAGCCGAAAATCCCTCCACCGCCGTTGTTCACAACAACAACAGTTACCGGAGGCTGACCGGGACGCTCGCGCAAGAAGAGTAAGCCGTTTGAATCGTGCTGGAAAGATACATCACCTATGAATAGTGTAACGGGTCGGTTCAAACCACAAGCGTAACCGGCAGCAGTTGATATGATACCGTCGATTCCAGAAGCGCCACGATTCGCAACGACCGGATTACCAAGTATCGAACTACTCTCATCCATAATATCTTCATCGAATTGTGAATACATTTTGATTCCAGTCAAAGCGTCAGCATCGCGAATTGGCATGGAGTTACCGAGAAACAATGCGGAAGACTTTGGCAACGCATTGCAAATTTCAGCCGCCACGGACATTTCTGTAATCCCATTTTGTTCATCCATCTTCAAAATGCGTCGCGAGAGTACATCTGACACGATTTCGCCACACGCAACGAATGTCTTTGCATAGTACTTTTGCTCGTCTGAGGGCGACGATAGTTCCGCTTTAAGTATTGCGCTCGCAAACACGTCCCTAGAACACTGGATGCGATGTGACACAACGTGACTGGGATCAAAATTCCGAGGAGAAGGATCTACGACTATGTAGGAGACGTTATCAGCAGCAGCTGCGTCGTCGACAAATTTACATAATCGCTTACTCACGATACGGGACCCAAGCTGAACAATGCAGTCGGGTGAAAATCTTTCGACAGCTTCTGCGGAACACAAGAGGTAATCGTAACATTTGACGACATTCAAGTCAGTGGGACTACCGTTGACGCCAACGCGCAAGCCAGAAGTAACATCAGCCAGAACGGCCCACCCGAGTACTTTAGCAGCCATGGCTGACATTAAAGCGTCTTTTGGGTTTGCAGAACCACCGATAATCAAAACACCGCGCTTGGATTCTTTCATTTGGTTCGCGGCGCTTTCAAAAACGGAGAAATCTTGAATCTCCAGAGAATCGTCCGAAATAGTATCCCCGCGCACTTTCTTTACCTCTTCTTTGATACTTTCCATCGTCGCTAACGACATTTTTTCACTCGCACCATCACTATTGTTGACATTGTTTTCAATCTTTTGCCTCGGTCCGAGAGGTTCGCGAAAAGGTAAGTTCACGTGCACCGGTCCAGGGTGAGCGACGTCAGTGGATTTACCGTACGCAACCCGAGCGATATTTCGAAACGTTTGAACTTGTTCATCATTCGTCTGCAAGTCTCCAGGAACAGGGGCATCGACAAAGTAACGTCGAAAGTTCTGAAATATGTCTATTTGATCGATTGTTTGGTTCGCCCCAGTATCTCTCAGCTCTTGCGGACGATCCGCTGTGAGATAAATTGCAGGAGTTTGCGATTCGTGCGCTTCGACAAAGCTAGGTAGTAAATTCGCTACTGCTGTACCAGAACTAACGATAATCGCGCACGGCTTACCGGCTCCTTTACCAAAACCTAAAGCATAAAACCCAAGGGAACGCTCGTCGATGCACACGACCACTTTCGCCGATGGGTGGTTTTCTGCTGCGAGAGCGAGAGGCGTGGAGCGAGAACCAGGAGCGATACAAAATAGCTGAACACCATTCAATACCAGCTCATCCACGAGCGCGTACGCCGCGCGAGCGTTTGGATTATTCGGAAAGTACGCTAAAGCTTTGATGTTCCTGATATTGTTCTGCAGTAACAGCGCTTCCATCGGTTTGGTTTTCAAATTCAATTCTTGCCACTCTGATTTTGCGTTTGCCGCCTTCACCACGCCCACTCCGGCAAAGAGATCTGCAACTTTATTATCACCATTATCACCGTTAGAAAGTAAGGCTGACCTGATGGCGACACAGAATTCGGCGCCTTCAGAATCAATCCAACCGAGTGGTCCAGCATATAAACCTCGGTCAAACGTCTCCGACTTTCGGACAGTTTGCATAGCAAGATCTCGCGGATATCCGCACACGGCAGGAGTAGGATGCAACGCGCTGATGACATCAGATTCGTCAACTTGCTCGTCGATCTTTGCACGAAAGCGCGCGTACAAATGCTGCACAGATACGTGGCGCAGAATTCCTTTTTCGAGCTCTTTGAATACTCCCGAATCGCCGTCACGCGCAATTTTTGCGAGCGATTTTCGAACATCTTCTCTCACGATGGCAAACTCTTCGTGCTCCTTCTCCGATAGAAGCATATCGTAGGCTAACGCAGCATCTTCACCAGGATCACTTCCTCTTGGTCGTGTACCAGCAACGGCTTCAGATTCGACCGATCGCGACGTAATATTTGACTTGAACAGTCGCTCTGGTGAAGATCCGATAAATGAAGTCCCACTCGGGTGCGTCAAAATGAATTGGTACGCGTCTGGATCCCGCCTCTGTAACGACTCAATCAATTCGCACTCAGATACGAACTCAGAAACATCCAAAGTAGTTTTCCTGGCCAAGACCACTTTGCGCAAACTCCTCTTCCCTGATGCATTTTCAGTTCGCTCGATAGCGTCGTCGTCGTCGTCGTCGTCATCATCACTCTCCCGGGGAGAATCGTCATCTGGCAGCTCTTGCAAAGTAACGCCCGTATTTTCTTCGTTTTCAATTTCGCTATCATCCCTGTTCTTACTGACGAGGTTTTCGAAAACATCCAATATGGACTCGTCCGCGTTAATTCCGCTCCTTCTTCCCATGTTTTTCAAGGCACTTCGCAATCGTTCGGCGCTTCCCATCGGAGCTTCTGCAAACGCATCTTCGTCGAATGAAGTCCCTAATAAGAGTTTTATATCATCTTCTTCATTTTCTCCTAAAGCGTTCATCTTTTCGATCGTTCCACTCACAACGTTCTGCCATGTTTCCTCATCCGGTGAAACTCTTTTACTCGAATTATTCGTCGATGGTGTTCTTGTTGTTGTTGTTGTTGCTGCTGTTTTTACTTCTTTTGCACTTGCTTTTAACGATGCCTCGATGGACTCTAAGCATTTCAAGCACTTCTTCACGGCTTCGTCCAACGTTTTTGCGCAACTTCCATCGTTTACAATCCCGTTGTCATCCCAGGAGATGTTTACGCCAACTTCCCCGCACGATATACTTTCAGACACATCCACGATTGGAATGAATACATACCTAGAACCAAAACACTCCCACTTATTACTGTCTACTTCTGCTGCTACTGAATGCGAAATAAAACTAGGATCGAATCGCCCGGCGCCAAACGCTTTCACGTTCTTCGATACTTTCAAAAATTCCCTCACGGCTCGTAAGCGCCTCTTGGTCAACAACGAATCGTCATCATCGATACCATTCGACGAAGGAATCGTTGAAGTCCACAAGCAACTCGCACCGATTGCCGCCATCGCACCTCTCGTGTCTTTTGCAAACTCCTCGTTCACTTCTTTGCCTTCTTCGCTTCCTCCTCCGCCGCCCCTTTTCGTTTCCTCTTCCTCCTCGCGCTTCTCTTGTCGCACCGGTTTCGGCGGCGGAGACCTCGGCGAAAAGTAAAACCTGGGCGTCGTATTCGTCCATCGCTCGAGTCTGTTTTCATCTCTTTCTTTTTCGTTCGGTGTTGTTGTCTTCGTCCCTTTGTTCATCGAGGACAAAAACTGCAGAGCGTTTGCGTCTCTGGGCACAAAACACCTAAACCGAAGCATTCCAGATTTGGAAGAACCCGCCGCGCTACCGCTGCTCGTCCTACCGCATTCGCTCTCTATCGTCTCGCGTAATCGTGCAATCGCTTTCTCAATCGTGTTTTCACTCGATACTTCCTGTAACCGAACAAACTCTAACCGTTTTTGTTGTTGTTGCCTTTGAGGAGGAGTATCTTCTCCTCCTCCTCCCATCAACTCATCGTCGAATGAAGACGTCGTCGTCGCGTTGTCCGAAGATATCGCGTTGTTCCGTGCGAATCCTCCTCTGGACGACGACGTAAACGACGACGGCACAAACGACGAGTTTGCTCTCTTTTGACGCTGTTTTAATGATGATGAGAAGAGGTGTTGTCGTCGCGAAAATCGAGAGGAAGTTTTCTTTTCTTTTCCTCCGTCATCGATGCTTCGCGGTACCGCGAAGCAGGAGCGACAGACCAGCAAACCCGTCGTCGTCGTCATCTCCTTCGAAAAAACGATGACGAGATGCTCTCTTCCTTTCTCCAAAACGAAATAATACGAGAAGAGAGAGAGAGAGGGAGAGAAGGAAAGGTTCTCTCTTGTCGCTCGTGAAGAGATGAATTTTTGAGGAAGCAGATAAGGAGAAAGGTGAAAGAATCAGAGAAAGAGACACACGAGAAACTACCATAAGACGAGAGAAAGGCAAAGAAAAGCGAGAGAGATAAATCGCGCGCATTTAAAGTATCAAACATCATAATCACAAAAATAGGTTCTATCATCTACCACTTACCCTTTCCGCGACCGCCTTTGCTAAACTTGCCGCCTCTTCCGCCGCCCCTGCCTCTTCCTCCTCCTCGTCCACCGGACCAGCGACCGCCGCCGCCGCCGCCGCCTTTCGTTCGGACTAAAGCTTGCAATTCCGGCGGTATCGCTTGGTCTGCGCCTTCCATAATCTGCACCAACTCTCTCGCTTGTTGCGAATCTTCTCTGGTGAACAGAGTGTGCGCGATGCCGGTTTTACCGGCGCGTCCGGTACGTCCGATTCTGTGGACGTAATCTTCAACCGCGCCGGGAAAATCGTAAATCAAAACCATAGCCACGCCAGGGATATCTAAACCTCTCGCCGCGACATCCGTGGCAACCAACACGTTTCCTCTTCCTTTACGAAAGTTGTCTAAAGATTTTTCGCGCTCGTGTTGGTCTTTATCGCCGTGAATGGCGCCGCAACTGTGGATGCCGCTTTGTCGCAACTTTCGATCGAGGAAATCGCACCGCCTTTTCGTTCCGCAAAACACAATGCACGTATCTTTCTCTTCCAACTCACCCATAGCTTGCATGCAGTTATCGAATTTCTCGTCTTCTGTGCACACTTGGACGATTTGCGTGATCATTTTATTCGCGGTGAGTTTCCCGGTGCCGCCTTCGCCGATGGACACTTGGATCGGTTTCGTCGTAAAGTTCGCGGCTATTTTCTGCACCGCTTTCGGCCAAGTCGCGGAGTAAAAGAGCGTCTGCCTCGCGTGCGGACACAGTTTGATGATTTTCTTAATTTGGGGTTCAAAACCCATATCCAACATGCGATCGGCTTCGTCTAAAACGACGTACGTCGCCGCGCTGGCGGAAACCGGCGCGGAAAATCCCGGCGGCGGGTCCAAGAAATCGTTGATTCTCCCCGGCGTCGCGACAACAATGTCCGCGCCACCTCTCAGCGCTCTCAACTGGTCGCCTTTAGCCGCTCCGCCGTAAAGAACGACGCATTTTGCTTTCACCGCCGGGCAAAACTTGGCGCACTCGTCGTTGATTTGAATCGCCAACTCTCTCGTAGGCGCCAAGACGATACTCGTCGGTTTCACCGCTCCTGGTTTCCACCGACCGTTGACGAGTTCCATCTCCGGTGCTTTCTGAGGTCCGCCGTTCTTTTTTATCCTCGTCAGTGCCGGTAACAAAAACGAGCACGTCTTCCCGCTCCCCGTTTTCGCAATCGCGACGATATCTCTCCCGGTTAACGCTATCGTCCAACTAAACGCCTGAATAGGCGTCGGTTTCTCGTACCCTTGCTTCTTCAACGCGGCTACAATTTCCATGGGGAATATTTCGTGACACTTCTCGAAGGATAAAATCGGGTTCGGCGCGTCTTTCGTGCTCACCGTGACGTGATGTTCCTTCACGTACGCTTTCACCTCTTCCTCGTCTGAAACTGACATTTTATTCGTCTTCTTCTTCTTGGATGAGAATATATCGTCGTCCTCTGAATCGACGACGGCGATATTCGCATCATTTCCGTCGTCGTCGTTCCCTTTCGACTTCTTTAACTTCTTTGCCTTCTTTTCCTTCTTTGACTTCTTTGACTTCCTCTTCTCATCATCATCATCATCATCATCATCATCATCTTCAGCCGCCGCCGCCAACTCTAATTTCCGTTTCTTATTCGCTTTCTTCTCCGCTTTCCTAATCTGTTTTGCCGCTCGTTTTTCTTCTTCCTCCGAAAAGGAAGATTTCAAAGCTTTTGTCAAAGCAGCGGCTTCGCCTTTGCCCATTATATAATGTTGTTGTCTTCTTCTTTGTCTTTGTCTTCTTCGGAACAAAGTTGTGTGGTGTGTGTGTGATAAAAAGTTTTTGGAGATGAAATAAAATTTTTTTTATTTTAATGAAGAAAAAGGTGTATTAAACTTATGCTGCTAAAATTTTCTCTCTTTTATCTATCATCTCCTAAAACTACGCGGCACACCCGATTCGCCGTGTTCTCTATCTCTATGACTAGTATTATTTTGAGTATTGTTATTGTTTCTCGTCGTCGTCGTCGTATAATTATTCGGCGAAGAATGAGGCCCCGACGAGGTGTTGTTGTTGTTTTCTTCCTTCCTTCCGGGAAACGTCATCTTTGGCAAGACGTATTTGTTGTTTTTATCGTCGAACCACGCGCTTCGAGGACCGAGCTTTTGTTCTCTCTTCCTGTCGAGCTCGTCCGTTTCCTCTCGAGATGGGATAGCTAAGGTGAATAAATCCGAGGCGGCGAGGACGCGCGCGTCGCCTTTCGCTTTCGCGGCTTCCTCGACCAAGACGCCGACGTGCATTCGTTCCTGGAAGAGCTCGTCTTCGGACGGTTCGTGGTCCGGTGGAGCCTCGTTATCTTCTTGGTCTTCTTCATCTTCTTCATGGTCGTCGTCGTCGTCATATTCGTATTTGCTGTTGCTCGGAGCTGAAGAAGAACTAGAGGCGGAAGTCCCGGAGTAGCGCGCGGAAAAGTGCGTCAAAACCAAAGTTCGAGCGTTGACCCTTTTGGCAAACGATCCCGCCATAGCCGACGTCGAGTGACCTTTGAATAAAGCTTCTTTCGCTCGCTCCGCGTTGAACGTGGACTCGTGGACGAGAACATCCGCGCCGTACGCCCATTTCGCGATGCCTTCTGAGCCGCACGTGTCGCCGAGCATGACGATTTTTCTTCCCGGTCTCGGCAATTCCATCGCCTCTTCCGGAGTGATGATCCTCCCAGGTTCTTTAGGAGACTCGACCGATTTTCCAGCTTTGAAATTTTTATACAAAGGGCTCGGGGGTAAACCTTGTTCAGTCAACCACTCGACTTTCATGTGCCCGTCGCGATCTTTCTCTTCGATGACGTACCCGAAACACGGGACCGGGTGTCGCAACGGCGCCGCGCGAATGCACACGTTCTCGTCCGCTAAAACAACCCAGGATGGCCACGCGTGTCGATTTTCTTCTTCCCACTCTCTCGCTTTATACCTCGGAAAACCGACGTGGTTCATGCCTTCTTGCGGCCAACAATCCCCAAAGACTAAATTACCTCGTTTCTTCCACGCGCAATCTTCGTTCACCGCGACGTGCGCCGGGACCTTACCGTTGCACTTCTCAAACTTTTCTCTCGACGGCGTGGTCAATTCCGTGACGATAATATCCGTCCCGAGTTGCGTTCTCGAGTACGTCATCGCGGCGTGTACGAACGCTTTTAAACCTGGTGGACCGGTAATCACGAGCGGTTCCTGATCCTTGAACGCGTCTCGAGGGCCTCGTCCGTTGTTCCCGTTTCTCTTCTTCTTTTCGTCTTTTTGCTTGTACGTTTCCGACCGACACGCGGAAATCGCGCACAATAAACCGGGTAAACCGAAAATGTGATCTCCGTGCATGTGCGTGATGAATATTCTAGAAATTTTACTCAACTTTACCCCGCATCGCATCATCTGGTGCTGCGTCGCCTCGCCGCAATCGAACAACCACACCTCGTCTTTCGTTCTCACCGCGGTCGCGCTCACGTTTCTCGAAAACGTCGGCGCACCCGAGGAAGTTCCTAACCACGTGATTTCTAATCCAGTGAACCCTTTCCCGTCCTCGCGATCTTTCGCGATGTCCAGTTCTAACCGTAAGTCCTCCGTCGCGAACGAGGCCGGAGACGCTTTCCCGTTCATGACGTTCCTTTTAATGACAACACCATTATTATTCGCACTATTCGCTGTTGCTTTTTCCGACGGTTGTTGTTGTTGTTGTTGCTGCTGCTGATGCTGTTGTTTAGGAGGAGAAGGAACTGAATCAACGGCTTCTTTTCCTTCTTCTGATAAATCTAATTCTTCTTCTTCTCTCAATAATCGTGCAATCAACTCTTGCTTTTTCCCGCTCACTTTTAACTTTCTTTTGGCTAACCGTTCTCTCAGTTCGGACACTTTCAACTTTTCTAACTTCTCCGCGCGATGAGTGCGAGTAGTGTTACCATCTTCTTCTGACGACGACGTCATCTTCGTCGTCGTCGTCGAAGAAGAAGAAGACAAAGAAGAATGCGGTTGAGGATGGTGTTGGCGGCTCAACGTTCGTCTCGTTTTACTCGATGGGTAAAAATTCCTTCCGCGCGACGACGTAAACGTAAACGACGCGCTCGTACTCGCACGACTACTCGTAGTAGTACTACTCCTTTTGACGACGACGGAGAATACTACGCTTCGCATGATGATGATGATGATGTGTAATAATAATAATAAAAGAAAAGCAAAGTTTTGTGAAGGTTTCCTAGTAACGAAATTCTCTATTTTTTACTATTGAACAACTGACTAGTATTCGGATGTGAACGACTTCCGCGCGACACCATCGACTGACCATCATCTGTTATCACTCGTAAACGACACACACATTTCATCATCACCCAAATATGATTTCGTCGCATGCATTATTTTGCATCACACGTAGTATTGAGCGTACATTTGTGCAACGCTTAAAACCTTGCAACTTCACTTTACGTAAGTTTTGTTTGCGCGCGTCGCACACGCAAAGAGGTATCTCTCTTCTAAACGTCGTCGCGCGCGCGCTTTAATCACACATCATTATACACTATATATATACTCGTATTATTATAATTTAGGCCCGGTGATGCCTAAAAACTTCGTGTGCGTTCCGTACGCCACGACGGCTCCATTTTCGTCTCTTAACTCGCACTGGCTAAACCCCATAGTTTTCCCTAATCGTTTCGATATCGCTTCGACGGTGACGGTTGAATGCATTCGAGCACTTTTGACGCACGAGACGTGCAAATCCGTGGTCACGCCGCCACCTTTTTCGCTATTTTCATCGTCCACCAGTAACGCGCACGTGGTTAACACGTCCACTATTGTCGCTATGCACCCTCCGTGTAACGTTCCGAATCGATTGCATAAGGATTCGTGGACGTATAAGTCACATCTGATGCCGTTTTCTTCTAGAAGAGCTCTCATTTTGTTCTCCTCGTTCGATGATGATGATGATGATGATGATTTTCCTCGTGTGATTTGCGTCAAGTTCGAGCAGTGTAAAAGAGGTATCTTATCGAACGTGGTGTTTTGCGGGTGCGTGACGATGTCGAAAAACTTCATCGCTCGAACGAAACCCCGAGACGACGACGACATAGAGTCGTCTTCTGTGCGTGCGTGTGTTTCTTTGTTTTAAGTTGTTATATGTTGTGTGGAAAGTGTGGAAAGAGCTCTTGACCATTTTCTGTTGTTTTGTCCACATTTACCACAAATTTACACGCACAAAAGAGACTCATTGTAGAAGAGATTGAGACACTTGCGTCGTCGTCAATTACTATTAACCTATAGTATATAGTAAGAGAGAGAGTGTGTACATAAGTGTTTCGTTGTGTTTTGTTGTGCGATTTGCGCCGACGAAAGAAGACTATTAAAGACAAAACAGAGAGAGAGAACGAGAGAGACATAATTGTGTGCTGGGGGTGATCATCGAAATCAATCGAATCATCATCATCCTCACCCGAGTGGTAGGGACAGAGAGAGAGAAAGAAGAAGAAGAAGATATATATACATATATCCGTAGCGTAACTTAGATATACAACGTTGAAAAACACGTCCTACTCATCAGATTGAGTAAAAGTTTCAAAAGAGCTTTTTCTTGTTTCCGTCGTCGGTCGTTTTTTATATTTATTCTTTCGTTTCGTGGTAAACGCCGCCTCCTCCTCAAATCCTCAAAAATATTCGAGAGAGAACAACAGAAAGATTTTAGTAGTAAAAGAATAATAAGAAAGCAAATATGGCACCGTTATCAGAAACCGCGAAGAACTACAAAGACGCGTTGTCCGAACTGAAAATGAACAGCAAACCAATCATAACGAGTTTGACGATGTTAGCGACGGAAATAGCGAAAACGGACGACGACGAAGCGAAGACGGAAGCGAGGAATATCGCCAACGTGATTGAAACCAGAGTCGTGGAGAAAGCGAGAGATAGTCGAGTGGCGTTGGCGACTTTGTACGTGTTAGATTCGATCGCGAAGAATTGCCGAGACCCGTACGCGTCGGTGTTTGCGCCGCACGTGGCTGGGGTGTTTTTGACCTTGTTCGCGCAGACGGACGAAAAGACGAAACAATCGATGAAAAAATTATTGGGAACGTGGGAAACGCAAAACGTGTTTCCGAGAGAAGTTTTAGCGAGAATTCAAACGGACGTAGATTTGAGTGGGAACGCGCGAGTACCGCCGCCACCACCACCGATCGTGCACCAACACCAACAGAGAGTCGTACCGCCACCGCCGCCGATACTTATGATGGGACAACCGGCGGCGGCGCCACTGCAGCAGCAGCAGCAGCAATTTTTAGGACAACCGGCGCCGCTCGTAGCTGGTGGCATGCCGGTCGTTTTACCGGACTTGAGTGGGTTGTTGAACACGCTCAAAGCGCAACAAGCGCAATCTGTCGGAGGAGGATCTCATCAATCGTTGCAAGGTATCGTCGCCGCTGCGCCGCAGCACCACCACCACCGACCGGTGACGCCAGATTTCGCGAACGAAGACTTTGATTTCCTAGATGCCGAAGAAAGCTTGAAGAAGTTTAAGAGAGATCCAAAATCGATGAATAAGCGGCGCGAGTATTTAGTCAACGCGTTGTACGATGATTTACCGTTTAAATGCGCACAAACCGGACGTCGCTTCGCGTCGAAAGAGTCGTTGGATCAACACATGGATTGGTTACACGCGAAGAGAAGAAGGAAGAAATCCGGTCGCGCCTGTCGAGGATGGCACGTCTCGGCGAAGGAGTGGATTAAAGGAACGATTAAGATGGGTGAGGTGGACCCTGAATTCGACGCGTTCGCCGCTGGAGAGAAGAAGAAGAAAGAAAACGCCGTAGGGATCGTCATCGATGAAAATTTAGATTTGAACGATTTGCCAAGCGTCCTGGCGATCGAGTCGCAGAAAAAGTGCGCGTTATCTGGAGAACCGTTCGAAACGTTTTGGAACGAAAAAGCGCAGGAATGGCACTATGGTAAAGCGGTGAAGTTGAAACGAGCGATTGGATCGAAGAAAGTTAAAGCTGGGGAAATTGCGTTGATTAGCGCCATCCCGAAGGAAGAGTTGGAGCCAGAACTCATCGAAGCCATCGCAAAGGCGCAGCCGAGAAACGCATCCACGAAAGGTGCAGTTTTACGCGAAAGTAAGCGCGCAAAGAAGTAAAAAGATGTACGAATGAATGCAGTGCGTAGCATGAGTAGTAATAAGTAGTAGTAATGTAGTAGTAGATAACTTTAATATAAAAAATAGTAGTAGTTTTTAAAAGCTGAACAAAAGAACAAGTAGTAGTAAAATTGACAAACGTCGTGGAACGCAAACAACAATTTTGAATCAAATAAGAATGAAAACAACAACAACAACAACGATAACATGATGAAACAAATCAAAACATGAAAACCGATAACAATGACCAACAACAATATAACATGACTGATGAGAACAAGAATCCAAGATCAAGCAAACAATAACTTTCAAATTTTGAGAGAGCTGAGTATGCGCGAAAAAACGCAAAACATCACTAACAACACAGGCACACGGGCACACACGCGCGACGTAAAATCCAAAACAAATTTCGAGAGAGCAATCGAAAAGAGAGAAGAAATGGTGGTGCGCACTTTTTTCTTTCTGCCGCTGCTGCTACTGCTATAAATACTGCTCTGTTGTTGCCCGCTCTAATCTAAATCATCTCTTCTAGTATTGTCAGTGTCCAAATAAACCATCATCACCATCATATCATCATCATCGTCATCATCATCATCGTCATCATCATTCAAAAAATTAAGCCCATTTCGTCTCGCCAGTTTTGCTATTGTAATAGTACGGCTTCCCTTCCGAGTAGTACGTCGCCCAATCGCTCGCCGCAGCCGCAGCAACCGCTTGCGGCTGTGAGGGGTCGTATTCTTGTTGTTGAGGAGCGGCGTAGACTTGTTGCTGCTGATAATATTGCTGATACTGTTGCATCAACTGTTGTTGTTGTTGCGGTTGTTGTTGTTGCGGCACTGCTGCACCGTACACTTGGGGAACCGCCGCTGCGCCGTAAACTTGCGCCGTTTGCGGGGCGCCACCGTATACGTTCACCGGTGCCGCCGCAGCCTGTTGTCCGTACGCCATGCCGTATTGTTGTTGCTGCTGTTGAGCGGCGTACATTCTCTGGCCGTTCGGGCCGAACGTTTGGTTCGCCTTCTCAATCGCTTCGTTCACTAATCGTTCGCACTCTTTTACGTTCGCCGCGGTACCAGTGATGACGCAAGTTACAGGTTGTTTCGATCGATCCATTTGTACGTCGCACCCGGTTCTATCGCGAAGCAATTTCACGTGCGCGCCGCCTTTACCGATGATTCTACCTTCGTGGCCTTGGGTCGGGATGATAATTCTCGTTTGGCCTTCCGGGATGATCGGGTTGATGTTACTACCACCTTCCTTAGCACCGCCTTGTTGCTGTCCGTACACGTTAGCAGCACCACCGTAATACCCGCCGTACACGCCACCTCCGGCGCCGCCGCCCATTTGCATAGCCGCGTATTGCGAAGGCGTCATCATTTGTTGCTGTTGCTGTTGATTTTGCATCCTTTGCATCCCGAACGTATCCGTCTCTAAAGCCATGGTTTCTAAAACCACCTGTCTCGCTCGAATAACGTCTATTCGTTTGCCTTGCACGTTACAGATGCCCGAACCTTTGACGACTTTCAAGTTTGCACCTGAGACGCGTTCGATGTCGCGAATCGTCGCGCCGCCTTTGCCAATCACTCGTCCTTCCTTTCCTGGGCACGGAATTTCAATCGCAACTTCTTGATCGTTCGGAATACCTCTCAACTCTTCCGGTAACGACTCCTCCTCGATGGAATACGCGTTCACGTTGGCGGCTGAAATCCCGTTCAACGTCTCGTGTTCCTTCAACACGGCGCCTTGTTGTATACTCGACGCCGGATGTCTGTCCGCGATTGACCCGGTCTCGCACACCTCTTGAATGATTTTCTTACACTCTTCCATTTCGCTGGTCGGACCTTTCACTGCGCACGTGCCGCTCTCCCGGTCGATTTTAATCGACGCTCGGAACCTCGCTTCGATGTATTTCAAAGTTTCCCCTTTCTTCCCAATCAAACGTCCTTCGTTGCCTTTGATGTACACCGTCATCGTGCAGTTTTCCGGGTTAAGCGGGTCCGCGATCAACGATTCCAACGTTTTTACATCTTCCTTTTCTTTATCGTTGTCTGAATCGTCGTCGTCGGAAAACTCTTTCTTTTCTTCTTCTTCTTCTTCTTCCTTCTTCGATTTCTTCTTCGCGATCGAAACTTTTTTCTTCTTCTTCTTCGTGTCTTCTTCTTCTCCGTCTTCTTCTTTTTCAGACACGGGTAAAGATGGCTCTTCTTCTTCTTCCGAAGACGCTTTCCTTTTCTTCGTCGTTTTCTCTTCTTTTCCTTCGTCTTCTTCTTTCATCATAAAGTCTTTCAATTTCGCCGCCAAAGTCGCTTTTAACTCTTTCTTCTCGTACGCGATTTCTTTCTCATCCAAAAACGCTTTCAACTTCGCCACGGTCAGTTTGTCGATCTCCGCTTCCGTCATTTTTGATGATGATGATGTTCCCGCCATTATTATTATTACGCAGTATTCTACGTTGTTCTTCTTTGTCGTTCTTTAGTATGAGCAAAGAAGCGCGTTTAAAACTACTCGCAGAAGGAAGAGATGCTTTTGTGACGATTAATTCTCAAGGGTGAAAGGAAAGCAACACGAGTTGTTTAGGGTTACAGTTAAAAAAATTTTGTCCTTCTTCTCAAAATTCACAATCGACTCTTAGCGAGCAAAAATTTTCGCTCGTCCACGCTCTCGAGAAAAGCTCTTTGGTACATTTTTTTTCTTTTCCTTTCTTCTTCCTCTTGGTCTTGGTCTTCTTTTTCTACTAGTTTGCTTCTATTATGACTATTACTATTACGAATCATCGAAGAAGATGACAAAGAAGAAAACAAAACGTCGTTTGTTTTCATCAAAGACGAGGATTCAGACGACGACGCTAACGACGACGACGATGAATTTGAATTTTTCATCTCTAAAACGGCTTCGACTAAAAACCGACCAATCAACGCTCTCGTCCACTCGCACCCGGGTTCGTGCAATAACAAGTGTCCTTTCGTGTGCGTGAGTTTGACGAACTGTTTATTTGGGATGGATTTCAACGAGCGCGAGAACAAGCGTTCGGTGGACTGCGCGCACGTCGCCGCGTCCTTCTCGGCGTGCACGGCGAGTATGTTTCTCGTTATCCCATCGAGACGTCCACTTTCACTCGCTTTTTCCAATCCTTTCATCGCTTTTAAAATCTCGTTCCCGAACCTCGCTCGCGCTTTCCCCACGTAATTAAACGGATCTTCCTCAAACTCTCTCGCCGTGGCCGCGTCTTCGGTTAAACTCTGCATCGTCGTCGCCGGAACGACTTTCATATTCGGCGTCGCTTTTGCAATCACCTCCCCAACCATTGCCAAAGCTTTCTTCTGCGCGGTCCATTTCACGTTAATCGCCGGCGCGATTAAAACAATCGCGAAAAAGTAGTTTTTCGGATACGTCATCGCGCAACGCAACGCGAACAACCCGCCTAAAGACACACCGGCTAAAGCGATTGGAACTTTGCGTCCAAATCTCATCTGTGCGTACTCCACCACCGCTCGGAAATCTTCCACGCACTTTTCAAAACTTTCAATCTGGTGTTTTATCTCGCAGTCGTAATTGTCCGATTTGCCGTGTCCGATGTGATCGAACGAAACCGAGGCGATGTTGTAGTTTGCGCTCGCCCACAGGGAAAACGTTTCGGCAAATCTCGAGGAGTGTTCGTGTAACCCGTGGGAGAAAATAACCACACAATTTATTATATTTCTTTTTGTCTTTTTAGGCAAATCGGTCGTGCGAACGAAGAGTTTTCGTTTCTTTTCGCCTCGTTCCAGGAAAAGGAAGTCTGACGACTCCGTAAAAGTCATCGCGTGTGTTCTTATTCTTATTCTTAAAAGTAGTAGTAGTAGTAGTAGTAGTAGTAGTAGTGTGAAGAGAAAATTCAGTTTTTAACGAACTCTTATATGAGAGATACGAAAAAAGAAAATTTAATTGACTGACACACTGAAAAGTCGTTGGTCTCTCCTTTCACGTTTAAGATACAAAACGACACAAACACACAAGTAGGAGTAATACTCTATAAGAGAACAATACTAATAAAATGGGCGCGGCGGAGTCGAGCACTTCCTCTCGTCCTCCTGGAACGATGTTGTTGGCGAAGGAGCAACCAGCGAAGTCAAAACGAACGAACAGAGGGCCGAAACGTAAGTGCGTTTTGCTTTTCGATGATGACGATGAAAATGATGCGTCACATTCATCAACGTTACTCTTAAATCGAAAAGACGTTCTGAGATTAGTGTGGAACCTACCGAAACGCTTGAGACTTACCTGGCGAAAACTGTTCGACACGAACACGGACGGTTTATCGTTCACTCGTTTACTCGAAAGTTTAACGAAGAACGAAGCGACATCGTTTTGTATCGCGGTGGAAACGAAAGAGAAAAAAGGAGAGATTTTTGGTGCCTTGATGGTCTTTCCCGAACGCGAAGGGTTGACACTGAACAAGACGGAGTGGCAAGGGTTAAGCGAGAGTTATCTGTTCACGTTTCCTCAAAAACAAGCGAACGTGAAAAGGCAACCGAAAAAGTTCTTGGCGAGTGCAAACACCGACGGTCATTATTGTTGGTGTTGTCGCGACATGGTCGCCTCGGAACGCTTTCCCAACGGGTTAGCGTTTGGAGGGAAAGAATATCCGATTAAACACTTCGCGATGCACATCGACGAACACATGGAGACACTGACGACGAGGAAAACTGGAGTGACGTACGAAGGGTGGGGATGTGAAGATTCAAACATTGAGAACGAAACGATGACGATTGAACGAGTGGAAGTGTGGCAGTGCGACGCCGAGGACGAGAGAGGCGAGAAGCCGAAGAAGAAAAACAACATCGTGGCAGAAATGGACGGGTCCGCCGCTGTGGCGGCGCAAAAAATGAAGATGAAAGGAGGAGAGAGTCACAAAAATGGTGATGGAGGTGTGTTATCGGAGAAACATCGCGAGGCGCGATTCTTGGCGACTGTTGGAAGCACGAAAATCGCATTAGAATAATAGATCCCAGAAGAAAAATAGATAAAACACGAGACGAGAGAGCGCGCGCGAAAAGAGTATATAGATACAACAAGAAGATTCTTTTTCAAATATAAAATTGATATTACATGTACAACAGTGTAGGTGGTAGAAAGTCTCGATACTAATGTTGCTCTCAACGACGGAACACACATTAATAATATTCTTCGTAATTATTAACAATTCAAACCGACAAACTCTTCGACAAACGTTTCCAGTTGCTTTTGCGCGGCTAAGTAGCTTTGCAACTGCAGTTGAATCGCCTCGTTCGCCGGTGAGCTTTTCAAAGCGGCTTCAAAAGTCGCTTTCGTGAACGAATCCGCCAAGGATTTGTCCACGTTCCTCGACCCAGCCGCGTTACGTACGTTGTCCGTCACGCCGCCGGCGGCGTTCGCGTTCAATTCTTTCAACACTCGCTCGTTGCACAAAATGTAATCGCACCCAGCCATAGCCCTCGCGTCTGCGGCGGATCGAATCGAAGCCGCTAAAATCTTACTCGGGCTCGCCACAGATTGAATGAAACTCTTCGTATCCTGCGCCAACGCCAAGGCATTTCCCCCGTACGAGTTGATTCTGGCGTAATAAATCTGAATCAAGCTCGCGTTGGCTTTCGCCGCCAACGCCGTTTGCTCCAAGCAATAACACAAGGTAGCGTGACACGGCACGCCTTTATTTTCCAACTGTCGCATCGCTTGCACGCCTTCCCACGTCGCTGGAATCTTGAACAAAAGCTTATTCGTCTCCACGTTCACCTCTCGAAACATCTTCATTAACCGTTCCGTCTTGCTCACGATGGCCTCCGCGCTCGACTTCTTCGCGTCCACCTCTACGCTCACTCTTCCGTCCACTCTGGCGGCAAACTTTGCCGCTAAATTCACCGTCGCTTTGTCGATGATTAACTCCAACTTCGCTTCTTTCGACATCGTCTCTCCTTCTTCTTTCTCTTTCGCGTAGACCAACGCGCCTTCCAAAGCGCCTTTATCGAAATTTTCCGCTTTTTGTATCGCGTGTAGTAAAATCGAGGGCGACACCGTCGCGGCTTGCGGGCCTAACATGCCGAACTCGTTTAACGCGGACTTTGTGTCGTATAAAACGGAGGAGACTTTTTGTAAATCCGAGAGTTCCGATTGGAGCACGGTAAATGGTGGTGATTCGTTTTCCGCGACCGCAGACAACCTTCTTCTCGTACTCATCGTGGAAAGATGATGAGACGAAGAATGCTGACTGGGAATACTTTTTTTTCTCGGAATCAATCGTCTTTGCGCGTTAGTCGTGAATAATGGGGTCGTTGTTACGTTTCCCAACGGTCTCGGCGGACTTCTCGCACCTTTTGGGGTTGTTGCGAACGAAAAGGAGGAGGTCGTGATGAGCTTTTGTTGATGAGCGATGAACATTTTTATTAAAGGTGTTCTTGTTGTTAATGTTGTTTGTTGTTAATGTAATGGAGACAAGTTGCCTTTTTACGAACGAGAAGAGGGAGAATTGAGATATTTTTTTCATTCAAGTGAATGTGCTTTTTGTTGTTAAAATTGAAAAACAGCTCCTCTCTCTTCTATCTAATTTGTTACATCTCTCCTCCTCTTTATTCTCAGTCTCCAACTTCTCTCTCTCTCTCTCTCTCTCTCTCTCTTCACCCTCTCTTCACCCTCTCTTCACCCTCTCTATGTATATAAATGAATGATCCGTATCATCATCTACTTCCTCTAAAAAAAAGCTACTACGCGTAAATTTTAAACAATGTAAAATTTAGTTGTCTTCTTGCTTTCTTTGCTCTTCGAGGATGGTCAACTTGATACCCTTGCCCTTCGGCAAAGAAACCATCGGCTTGTTGCCGGTACCAATGGCGAAAACGTTCGAGAATCGGGTGGCAAAGTTTTGGCCAGCGGCATCGGTCAAGTGGACGACTTCAAAGGAGCCCTTGTGCTTTTCGCGTCTGTTGACGATACCGACACGACCGGCGTTTCTACCACCGGTAACCATGCACAAAGCACCGGCGTCAAACTTGACAAAGTCGGTGATTTTGTTGGAAGCGATGTCAACCATGACGGAGTCACCTTCCTTGATCATAGGATCCGGGTATCGGATGGTTCTCGAGTCGTGCAACTGCACGCACGGAACGCCCTTGTCGCCCAACTTCTTCTTGATCACCTTGCACAACTTGTATTGCGCTTCAATACCGGTGATTCTGTGCACGACAAATCGACCTTTCTGGTCGTACATCAAACGGAAGTGTTCGTCCGTCTTTTCAATTTCGACAACGTCCATGATACCGCACGGATAGCACTTCTCCATTCGAATTTTACCGTCAACCTTGACCAAGCGTTGTTGAAGAATCGTCGTGACTTCCTTGTAGTTCAACGCGTACTTCAAACGGTTTCTCAAGATCAAGCACAACGGGAGGCATTCGCGAGACTTGTGCGGACCTAAATTTGTTTTACAGTAAAGAGAATGATAAAGAAGAGATGTCAGTTTACTTTCTTGAATTTTTTTTAGGAGTTAAAAAGAGAAACTTTGTGTTGACACAGAAGTCCTAAAGACGAGCTTTTGAGCGCCCACCAAGCGCAATCTGCGGCGCAATCATCGCGTCTCACACAGCCTTCTTCCGAACGATATAAACGATCAATCGCGCGATATTCGTTCGCTATGAACACTCCGCCGTGCGAATGAAATGCTTTCAAACGAATCTCGTCGACGACATCCATATCTTCGCCGCCTTTTTGAGAAAAAATGCTCTTCCAAGGCGCACATTTTGCAGCTTTTGGTGGAAAACACATCTCTATAACGCGACGACAAAAGAAGAAGAAGAAAAGATCGCGCGTGCGAACGCCAAGAGAGAGATGCAACGCAACACTCGAACAGAAACACTCTTCGTGCGTGTAATTCCATCATCGTTTCTTTATCGTTCGCGCGTTCATCATCGCCAACAATCTCTTTTCCTCCTTTCTCTTTCGCGCTCATTCCATTTTACGCGTAATAAAAAGAAATCTAAGAACAACAAAAGCGACGTACCCGGTGCCGGCTTCGGCGCGAAAACGCCCGTCAGCTTATCCAACATCCACGATTTCGGCGCGTTTAAGCGCTTCAAGTGTTTCTTCGGACCTCGAACCATGATGAATAATATTAATGCGTGTTTACGAGGAGGATTTTATTGTGAGGGTCTTTCGTCTGTCGGCAAAAATTTCAACACAATTTTTAGGCGAGAAACGAGTGAAAAAATTCCAACATTTTCACACAAAAAGCGCTTCGAATAACGAAAACTCTATCTATCTATTACGACGACGATGATGACGACGACGACGACGACGATGCACCAACACCAAGGGATGATGACGACGACGACGACGACGATGCACCAACAACAACAACAACAACAACAACAAGGACGACGACCACAAAAAACGCGGCGCCTCTTTTTTTCTTCCGCAAACAAGAACAATCACAAGGCGGCGAATTTGTCGTCTTCTTCAATGTCTTCATCTTTGTCGAGCAGCGCTCTTTTCTGCCGTCGTCGTGCCAGGAGGCAATCGTCTTTCTCCTTAAAAGCGTCGACGTCGTACGATTCAGACGATGACAATGATGAGAGGAGAAGAAGGAAAAGGACGAGGATGAAGTCCGCCGCTGCTGATGGAAATACTAATCATAATAATAAGAACAACGAAAACAACAACAACAACAAGAACAACGAAAACAACGATGGATTTAAATCGGTGCAAGATATCGACGATTACATAATCAACCCGAAAGAAATCACCGATTTAATCGACTCGGACCCGTCCGTGTTGAAAGAAATCGAAAAGTTGAAAGAGGAGAGCAAAAAAGTCGCCTCGGAAGCCATCGAAAAGTTGAAAACGAGCAACGAGAACGAGTTGCGAGAGACGTTTCAGAAAACAACCGAGAGAGTCGTTTCCGCGCAATCAGAGGCAGAATCGGCGGCGATGGACGAGTTGAAGATTCAAGAGGAGAGGATGCGAAAAGCGGAGGAAAATTTACGCGCTATCGCGGAAGAGACGAAGCGATTGAGAGAGGAAGGAGAAGGAAAAGGGGGAGAAAACGAGGAAGAGAAGAGGGAAAGAAAAGATCGCGATCGGATTGAAAGCGCGAAAGTTGGTACCGTATCCGCCATTGGTGGCGTCCTCTTATCGTTGCCGTTAGCCTTGTCGCAATTTAGCGGGAACGCGTTTAATCAATTCGCCGACGTAGGCGCGACGGCGCTCTCGTGCGCGCTCTTCGGCATCGTGTATAGATACGCCGTTCGGGAAAACATCGACGATTTCCAACTGAAAGGCGGCGTCGTCGGTGCGTTTGGCTTAGTTCGAGGCGTCGGCCAAGCCGAGGTTTTCATGGACGTCGCTTCGAATAACGACGAGTTATCTTTCGCGGCGTTTGCGCAAGCGGCGGCGATTTGCGGCGAATCCGTTTTGGTCTTCTTGTTCGCCGGTTTGTGCGTGGAAGCGGCGATGACGCGCGAATTCATACTGAGAAAAAGCGGAAAAGAGTGATGATTATTGATTACTACTGATTACTACGCGTACTTTAAATTAAACGAATCTATATTTTATTTAATCTAACAACTGCCCTTCCAAAACCATCAGCTGCGCTTTCAACACTCGACACCTCTCCTCGGTGACTTTCTGCGCGCACCACAATTTCATCAACTCCTCGTCGTCTCTCATCTTTGCCTCTCTTTGCTTCCACAACATCTCGTGTTTCGATTTCGCCTCGCACTCCTCGTACGCGAATGACACTTTTTTCTTCTTTGTCTTCTTCTTCTTGCCCTTGCTTTCCTCGTGGTCGTTCTCGTTCTCGTTCTCGTCCTCCTCCTCTTCCTCCTCGACGACGCGTTTACACTTCTTCACCACTTTCTCCCAAAAGCTCTTCCTCGGTTTGTGAAAAATCAGTTCTTCTCTGTTCTCTACCACGAGTGGTTTCTTCGTCGTTTGTGGTCCTGTTTTCGCGATTTCGTCCGCGTCTGGGAACAGTTTCAAATTCGCCATCAACTTCTCCTTTTCTTCGCCCACTTCCGGTCTGAATTTAATCTCGATCCCAATCTCAAACTCGCCCCATCCGGTTTCCGTGACCTCGTACGGCGGTTCCGTTAAAACTCTCTTCGGTTCCGCGAACGAAGGGTGCAGCTGAAACGTGACCGATTCAACCACCTCTGTTAAATCGATGTTGTTTTGCCCTCGAACAAAAACCGTCCACTCGTGCGAGTGGTACTCGTCCGCTTTTTTTCCCAACCAATAGGCGACGGAACCGTAAGAAATCGGTAAAATGAATTCCTCGTCTGGTATTCTCGGGTTTTGTTCGTTGTCCAGGTAATTTTCCAAAATTGCTTTATTATTCTCGCTCGAAATGTGAGTTGGGGTAGTGGTGCTCTCCATTTTTATGCGCGCTCTCCTCGTCGAACCTCTCTTCTCTCCTCTCTCGCGGATGATGATGATGATGATGTGTGTGTTGTGAGTAAATTGTGTGTTGAATTGAGTTCGATTGATTGAATTTTGGCACCGCTCTGGTCCGTCCAAAGCTTTCAAAAAAAAGTTTAGGGCTTTAAACCCTAATTTTACGTTTCAAAGACGGGGGGGGCGAGCATGATCATCTCTTCTCCGTAGTAAACACATCATCATCATCATCATCAACATCATCATCGTCGCGCTCTTTATTGATTGATTGAGATATATATACCATCATGTTGAGCAGAGCGGCGAAGCGCGTTTTAGCGGCGAGATCATCCATTCTTTCCTCCACGCGCGGGGGGGTGTTGGCGGCGGAATCCTCGACTTCCTCGTCCTCGTTGAGTAGTTTTTCGTCGTCGTCGTTTTTCAATCGAACCATAAAAACGGGGGCTTCCTCGACATCATCATCATCAACAACGACATCATCATCGAATAACAGAGGGTACGCGGCGGGCGCAGCGGTAGGCGCGACTTTGTCCGGAATAGCCGCGTTCACGACAGTCGCGTCAGCAGACGAAGCCGAGCACGGGTTACACTTACCGCAATATTCCTGGCCACACGACGGGTTGTTCGATTCCTACGACCACGCCTCTATACGACGTGGCCACCAAGTGTATCAGCAAGTCTGCGCGGCGTGTCACTCTTTGAATCAAATCTGCTACAGAAACTTAGTGGACGTGGCGTATACCGAGCAAGAGGTGAAAACGATGGCGGAGGAGATTGAAATCACGGACGGGCCGGACGATACCGGGGAAATGTTTGAACGACCGGGGAAGTTGAGCGATAGGTTACCGAGTCCGTACGCAAACGAGGAAGGCGCGAGGTACGCGAACAACGGAGCGTATCCGCCGGATTTGAGTTTGATCACGAAAGCGAGACACGATGGGATTAACTACGTGTTTGCGCTGTTGTTGGGGTACAGAGATGCTCCGGCAGGGATTGAAATCAGAGATGGTTTGTATTATAATCCGTACTTTCCGGGAGGCGCGATCGCGATGCCGAAGATGTTGGTGGACGGCGGAGTGGAATACGACGACGGGACCATAGCCACGGAAACGCAAATGGCGAAGGATGTGACGACGTTTTTAGCGTGGGCGGCAGAGCCTGAGCACGACGATAGAAAATTGATGGGTGCCAAGTGGATGTTTGCCATGGCGTTGCTGACAGTGACCGCGGTGTATCAAAAGAGGTACATCTGGTCGCAGTTGAAATCGAGACGGGTTATCGTGGACGCGGTGAGATAAACTGTGTGAGAGAGAGAGAGGAGATCTTGTGTGTTGCACACTAAATAACTACACTATATACTATTATTAAAAGCAGTTATATACTATATGATATATATGATATACAATCATGCATCATCACTTCGCGGAGGTCCGAATGGAACTCCATTTGTAGGAAACGACGTCTTCGTCGTCCTTCGCGTTTGCGTTCATGCTCTCTCGCATGGTTTTCAAATCAGCTTCGATTTCGCGTTTGCGTTCCATGAGTTCCGGAGGTAAAACGTTGTTATTTGAAGACGACGAGACTAAGACGATGTATTCCTCTTCCTTCTCTTTCTCTTCGATCAACTGTTTCAAACTTTCCCTCGCCGCGACGCGCATTAATTTACACTTTTCAATCGCCATCGAGGCGGCGTTTTGCAACACTTTCGCGTCGGAACCGTTGTCCGAAGCGATTAAAATTTCGCAAATTTCCGCGCATTCTTCCAACTTTTCTTCGCTCACGCGAACTTCCGTTATGACGTGAGTAGATAAATCTCTCTCTTCCGTTGGTCCACCGGCGCGCAAACCGTTCTTGTTCTTTTTGTTTTTGTTTTTTCTGGACTTTTTGTTTCTGCGACCGCCAACGGTGGACGCGGACCATCGCGAGGAAGATTGTTGACTTATGGCAGAGCCATCTCCGAATTGCGTGCTGGTGGCGTATAAAGAATACCCAGAGACATTTGAAAACTCAGAGTTCATTTCAGAGATGTCGTCGTATTCTTCATCTTCCGATCCATCCAAGGTAGCGCGTCTCGGCCTCGTGCGCCCTTCTTCGATGCTCGCAAATGTTCTCTTATACAATTTGCGTCGTTCTTGCAGACCAATCAAACGCTCTTTGTACTTATCGCTTCGCGCTTGCACGTCTTCGAAGTGCTCGAGAAGTTTCGTGGCGCCAACCACGCACTCCGGAAACACAGTCGTTTCGAACACATCGCTTCGATTTTTGGCGAAGCACGTCAATTTTGCATCTCTCCATTTGTTTGCCAACGCGAAATTTGCCACCGCGCGTTCCACGTCATTGAGATAATCCAAGGCAATAATAGCCGCAGAAACATAATCGTTCGACGCTTGCTCCAAGTTTTTACACGTTTCGCTCGCGAGTTTCACCATCTCTTCGTCGGAAAATTTTAACTTTTCCTTGGCGACGATAAATCCGGAACGCCACGACGACGATCCAGATCCGGTAGATTTTGACGACGACGATGAAGATGATGACACGCCGGTGAAGCATCTCAACGCGCTTTCGTAATCACCGCACTTCAAGTACGCAACACCTGCGTCTTCAGATCGATTTACGACGCTTTCCAAGTACCGAGCGTGGTATTTCGTGATGACTTTCTTGGTTTCAAAATCGTCGCCGTTTTCATCTTCTTCGCAGAGTTCATGCAAGTACGGAAATAACCCGTGTTTTGCGGCCACGTTTGATGCTTTTTCGAGCGATTTATCTTTCAACCAAAACTTAGCGGCATCTTTCCACATCTCCAGACGCTCAGAAATCGTCGCTTGGCGTTCAAACTCGCGCATTTCGTGCAAGTGTTGCAACTCCGGCATAAACTCACCCGGGTCCATGGCTTGGGAATTCATGGCGACGAGATGCGCGACGGCTAAATCGCCGGTCGATAACGCGGCGTCGAATAACTCGCGATCATTGGTGAGAAAGAGTAAGTGCTTCAACATGCGCGCCGCGGAAACGGTTTGTTTTGTAAACTGTGCGCCGATAAACTCGGTTTCATCCGCGTCGGAGGAATCCGAATTCATGACGTCGTTCGCGGCGGCAACCGAAGACGCCGAAACATTTTTTGTACTCATCGCTTTGTTCGAGGCATCTTTGATTTCAAACGCTCGAACTTCAGCAACGATCTCTAGCGCGTCCGCCAAGTCTTTGCGTTTGGCAGCTTTGATGGATAGCACGTCGTTGTTGTCTTTTTTATTACTCTCTGCGTGGGTGTCCAAGAACGAACCAGTGCCGCAAGCGTACGAGGTCAACATCGCGAGTGACCATCGCGATGTGCCGTCCCCAGCATTCATGTACAAATTCGAAATCGATGTTCGTATCGCTTCGCACGTTCTTCGGATTTTCTGCACCCCAAGATCTTCCAACATTTGTTTTCGATCCGGACACTCTGCGTACGCGCTCGCGCAGAGCTTGCGCATGTACCCGCCATCCTCCGCGAATGCGTCGCCAACCCGCAACGCTTCCAACAGCTCCATCACGTGTTCTGGCGTTTCTAATCCTCGAACTAAATCGTCCGCGTTCGGATGTTCTATGGATGATGGGAAATCATAATCGATTAAAACGTTCAAATCGACGCGCTCTTTCGAGCACAAACGGAACGCGGTTTTGAAATGTCGCATTTTCAAGCTCTTGGCGATGGATGGCAACACGAGCGCTTTTGGCGATATGATTTCCAAATTTCCTCTAGGCTGTTGCAAAACGACAGTACACGATCCAGGCGGTATGGCAGCGATTCGTGAACCGCGCTCGACAGAGCGTTTGGCCATATCCGCGAAATTCGCCCCCGCGTTTGCCGCGACCGAAGACGATGGAGTTGCAAAATCGGCGTCGTCCGGGCGCATCGCGGCGCGCATTTTGCCGTGTAAAGAATCAAACGCCAACTCACCAAGTCGTGTCTTACCGTCGCCGGAGACGTCTTTCCAGTTACGTCTCGCCGCGACTGGGTCGATGATGTTATTGAAAAACGCTTGCGATTCCAGTGACTTTGAAAGTTGATCCACCACCGCGGCGCTCGATTTGTTATTCGATAAAGACAGACGCACGACACGAAGTTTTGAGTCTCGCGAGACGCACGCGATTGCGTTTGGCGTAGAAACGGTTTTGTAATACTGTTTCCTTCCTTCTGCGTCGCAACTTTTTACCCACGTGTTATTTTCGTCCTCGTAAAACGCTTCGAAGGAATCGACGTTTTTCATCAGAAGAAGACGTTTATCGTCATCGCCGCCGAGAATACGATAGAGAAACAAATCCCCGTTTGAGTACAACGCGACGACTTGACCGTTCGCGAGGGCTTTTGCTTTTTGCAACTCGTGCGTGATGACGTTCTCGTCAGATGGTGTCGATGCTGCGATGTTTAATTGCTTTGCATCAGACGTTGAGAAAATCAGAGGCGTCTTTTCACCGGCGACAAACGCCACGAGAAGTCCATCTTTATCATCATCATTACCATTACAGCAATGCGCGAGTTTCGTCACAACTCTTCCACGTCGTGTATTCTCCAACTCGATCACGGACACTTTTACGATTTTACTGTACTCATCATCCAGTTCGATTTTGTGAATGATGGATTCGTTTGTACTACTCACGCACGCGAGCGCGTTCGCGCCGATCCAACAATACGAGCGGAACTCGTCTCTTTTCTCCAGGCTAAATGGCATCGTCATCGTCTCTTCGACTACTGATTTCTTGTCATTTCGTTCATCAAACAATTCTTCGGCTTCCGCGTTTCCGTTGACGCGAACTACTTTGTATCGTCCATCGTGTAAAGAGACGAAACAGACTTCGTCTTCTTCATCGTTTTCGAGCGATCGACGAAAAGCGTTCGGTCTCCACGCAACCTCTGATATTTTCGCCGGGAACCGTAGAGAATGGTCGCACATTGGCGGCGGAACGACGCAGCGCGAGAACGGCGTCAATTTGAGAATCTCACCATCGATAACTGCCGCGGTGCCTAAATCAGAACTCGTGCAATCTTCCCAAACGAAAGTTTGCGTGTTTACTTCGACTTCGTCCTCTCCGTTTGTCGAAACGATTCGGAGCGTGTTTGGATGAATAGCATCAAATTCCGCATACTTCGACAACGAGGCATATATCTCTCCATCATCTGCGTTGTTACTGCTATAGCTATCTTCAATGCATCGTTTACAGGTCCAATTGGCGTTTCCGCGAGTCCATATCGACGCCGCGCTTCTGAGCTTCTCTTTGTCGTACGTTGAAATTGCCAACGTCAACGAATCTACGGACCAACTCAAATGCGTAATCTTCGAACCTTGAAACCCGCGCATGAGTAAGGAGGATCGCCGTAAGCCGTTTTTCTCGTAAAATACGACGCACGGGACTTTCTCTTCTTCCTTTTCGGCGTTATTATTAGTGCTATTTCTACTACTACTCGCCGCAACGCCTGAAACCGCGATCAACGCGCCTCGCGGTTGCCACGCGATGGCGGCGTTCTCGCCCATTCTACCCGGTCCAGTCTCGTCGTCTTCGTGATCAACATCTCCTCTGCCTAATATCTCCAACTTATCTCTTGAATACGTTCGCAAGTGATTCTTCCCATCTTTCAATGTCGTGCAATACACGCAAAAACTCTCGCCGTCATTTCGCCAGGTAATTTTACCAGATTTGATCGTCTCCTCTTCCTCTTCCTCCTCCTCGTCCACGTCTTCTAAACAGCTCTCTCTTTCGTTTAGCAAATAAAAATCCCCGTTCATGATGAGAATCTTCCCACTTTTCGTCAACACCGCGCACATTTGCCCATCCGGCGAGAACTTGGCCGAGACGCACCCGCTCGGAACGTCCGCCACGCGCTCCACGTCCAAAGACGACGACGACGACGAGGAAGAAGAAAAACTGCTATCGTTCACGAGCAACAACTCGCCTCTTTCTAACGCGACGAACGTCGCTCGCAACTCCGGAAGTCGTTCCACGGAAACCGCGTTTCTTCTTCTCTTCTTGGATTTGCTTTTATTTTCTTCGTCTTCTTCGTCTTCCTCCTCCTCGGTATCTTTCAACAGAATCATCCTCCTTTTTGTCTTCTTCGCATCGTGTTCTTCTTCTTCTTCTTCTTTCCCATTTTCAACAAAACACCGAGCGCGAACCACGTGTCCGCTTTCCAAACAAACGAACACGTGCTTTCGCTCTTCGTCCAAAGACGGCGCGCAGGAGATTGTATTAGTAGTCTTACGTTGTTGACTTTTCCTCCTCCTCCGTTGTGATTCTTCATCTTCGCCGCCGACGAATCCGCTTTTGTCGAATTCGTCTTCTCGGACGGTGAAAGAGGAGGAGAAAAATGTCTTCGTTCGCGCGAGAGAACGAGACGAAGGAAGCAAGTTTCTCATTACGTATTTATATATATCGCGTCTTCTTTTGCGGTAGGTTATGAGTGCTTCTCCTGTTGTTACGCGATGTGTCTTCTTCTTCTTCTTTTTATGTTTCTGCGCGTCTTCTTCTGTCGGTTTTTTAAGTGCTTTTTTTATTCGTAGTGCTCTCAAACTAAAAATGTACCTACGAGTACGAGTACTAATTGCGTCATAACAAACAAGCGACGCTCTCTTTGACGCCGTTGACTTCTCGACCGCTTAATCGGACGCGAGTGCCGTTTACGGTGACCTTAGCTTTGGCTTCTTCTTCTTCTTCTTCTTCTTGTTCTTGTTCTTCTTCTTCATCTTTGTCGTCGTCGTCGTCAAATTCGTCCTCGTCTTCTCGCAGAAGAACAGAGTTTGGCGGCTGTTCGTCCTCGTTCTCGGTATCGTCCTCGGTATCCTCTGCCTCGTTTATATCGTTGTATTCTAAATCTAAAGCTAATTCTTCGTTTCTTGTGGTAAGAAAGTTCGTGTCGCGCTCTCGCTCCATTTTTTGTTTCTTCCTCGGCGTAAACGCGTCCGATTCTAGGACAATCTTCTCGTCGTCGCCCTCGTCGCCGAGTTCGCGAGGGGGAAATAGAGCTCGTATCGGTGCGCCTATGGGTGCTCCTGGAATCCATTCTCCTGGCTTTGCTTTTCTCCACGCGATAGTATCTTCTTCTTCTTTTTGTCGCTTCTTGTTGTTGTTTTGCGTTTTTGCGTTTTTCTTTTTATTCTTACTTCCTCCTCCATCCGCGGCGATTGCGCCCCCGCCCCCGTCCAAAGATAACAACGTCTGAAACTTATTCTGAACGTATTCGCTCGTATTCGAACCTCTAACGCTATCATTACCGCGTCTCTGATACCATTCGGCGATAAATGTTGCTTTCGCCACGTCGCGAGAAACCGCGTGTTTCCACGCGAACTCGAATATAGGATTTATAATCTGTCGCGCGTCGTTCGCCAAGTCGTGAAGAAGTTCTTCGGTGCCAAACTCTAGGATGGCGCAGCTAAATCCGTCGACGACTCTCGAATCGATTTGGTCGATGACGTTAGAAAATGCCCGAACGATCTCGTCCGTGTTGTTCTTCTCTCCGAGGTCTTCGTCGGGGTCCGTTTTGTCGTAAGAAGAGTTCTCAACGATCAAAAGCATTTCCTCCTCCTTCGCGTCTAATAATTCTCGAACAAAAGCGTGCACTAACATGCGGTCTGGTTTCGATCTTGGCACCAACCGTTTCAAACGTCCAACCGCGCTGTTTTTCGTTTTTTTCCTCGTCTCCTTCTCCCGTTTCATTTTATTCGCTTTCTCTGTTTTCGCGTGCATTTCCTCTTCGCTGTCGTACATGCTCTCGTCGTCGTCGGAACTGTTCGACTCGTCTTTGCTTTTTTTCACATTTTGTCCTCTTTCGCACTCGACCATCGCTCGAATTACCAATCGCATCTCCTCTGTGACGTGTTCTAATTTCCGTTTCTGCCGTTCCCAATAATTCGCGTCTAACCACCCAATCGCGTCTTCGCTCGCTTTCCTTAACCGCTGTATCGAGGGTAACTGATTATGCGTTGAATCGTGTCGAATATCTACCAGCGTTCTCGGGACGTTCAGTTGCGTCGCGAGCGTTTGGACGCTCATTGCAAACTTGCCTTTTTGCGAAGGATCGCAAATACCGTTCACCAGTCGAGTTAACGTCATCGCGTACGAAAGTCTCAAGGTTGATTCATTCCTCCTTCTCTTTTTCTCTCGCATCACCTCTTCGTCCATCAGTTGCAACTCCACAATCTGCGCGTGCGCGTCGATCGCCAAGGGCACTCGGCCTCTCACTCTCCACATTTGCACTATTTCTAACGCTCTTCTTTTGTTCTTTAATTCGTCTTCTTGGTCTTCTTCTTCGTTGTCTTCTTCTTCTTTACCATCATCAGCAACGGTTGTTGGTAATGGTAACGGCAACGCGTTCTTCTCATCTTCGCACAAAAGAGTCTCCTCTCTTCTTCTTGTACTACTCCTCGACGACGTAATAAACGCATTTGACCCCGATTTTGACGACGACGATAAAAAATTAAAAGCGTCTCGGACGAACGCCCACTCCTCCCACGAGTGCCACGGGACGAATCGTGTGTTCGCCATATTTTGTTGTTGTTTGGTTCTCTTCTTCTTCTTCTTCTTTGTCTTCTTCTTCTTCTTCTGCGCTTTTTCTCTCTGTGCTTCTTTCGTTCTGCTTTTTTTTTGTTTAGGGTTTTATTGTACACCCTAAACTGAAACGTAGTTCTTTGCACCACGTTTTGTTTCTGAACACCCCAACGTGCTTGCGTTGAATAATCTTTTTCTCTCATCGCTCTCCATTTTGTTCTTTTGAGAAGAAGACAAAGAAGGAGGAAAAGACTGAATACATAATAAAGATGGGTGTGCAGATTTCGTGGGGAGAACTCTTCTCCCCGATGACGTATGTAAAATTCACGAAGAAAATAAACATCCCTCGCGCGACGTGTTTCGTCGTCTCCGTAATTTCCGGGAGGAAATGTTTGTCCAGAGGAGGAGGATCATCATCATCATCATCGGGAGAAGAAGGAACAGAAGAATCCTTGATAACGCAATCGCTCTTCACCGCGCCGATGATCGTGTTCATGCGAGAGTTTCTCGTTGGTACGAGCGAGTCGAGACGGAACGCGTTGCTCGGTGTGGCCACCCCGGTGGTCGCGTCTGTCGTGAGATTGCGATGGATGAAAAAACTGACCGCCTCGGAAGTCGTGAGGGTGTTTGTTCCAGAGAAAGAGAAAAACAAAGCGAAGAAAACGAGCACGACAAAAACACTGTTAAAAACTGGGAAACACGTCATCTCGTATAAGAAATTCATCGAGAACCATTGCGACGACAAAGGGTTGGTGAACGCGTTTTCGGTGTTGGTGCTCGCGGCGTCGGTTATGCCGGAAGATTTGAGAGAAATGAGTTTCTTACCGGGCGGACCGGTGGTGCGTATTTTCAGCGACAGGTTCAAATTCGGCATCGACGCCGTGCAATTGCCGAAATTGAACATGCCAAGAGTTGGGAACTTTTTCGTTTTTGACGTGTATTCGGCGCAGAACGAAACGTTGTTTGGAGGTCGAGGCCAAGGGTTCAGGTACAATCTCTTCTTGACGCCGAGATACCTGGCGTTTGATTTACCGAGATACGCGTTCAAAGAGTTCAAACAATCGAAATTGGCGAAAGCGAAGTGCATCGTCAAATCCCAAAAGTTTGGGTTTGAACTCGACTTGATCGAAACGTTCAATCCGTTCACGTTACCGCAACGAGTGTTTTTCCGCGCGAGCAAAGTGGTTGGTCGAGTCGGCAACGCCGTGATTGCGAAACCGGCGCAGATGGCGCAGAGACAATTCGTTCGAACGGTCTTACGAAGAGAACCGAGAGCGCCGAGACAGTTGACGTTTTTCGAACGCTTGCAAGTTATGCTCGGATTGGCCGATCCGGAGCAAATTGCCAACGAACCAGAATCGCCGAGAAGTTCGTTGTTGCCGTTCTCGAAGCCAGAGGCGCCGAGCTCGAAATCTGCCTCCAAAAACGGCAGCAAAAGAGGCTCCAAGGCGAGCTCAAAAGCGGCATCGGGAAGAAGCACGCCCGCGTTGGCCATCTTTGGCAGCAATAACGACGAAAGCACCATCAGTGGAACAAAAAAGAACGAAAAGAAAAACAAGAATAACAAAACCGACACCAAGAAAGACTCTACTTCTTACGAGAAAGCTTCCTCCTCCGCCTCCGTCTCGAAGAAGAAAACCTCCAACGACGCCGCCGCCGCCGCCTCCTCCGCGTCCGATTTGACGCAACTGTTACCGAGATTAAAATCCTTCTCCGAAATCAAAGAAGACGTGGACTCGTTCTTCCAAGGCACGCCGGAAGAGCAAGCCGCGAGAAAGAAAACCCAAGAAGAGGCGAAGAAGAAATTCGAACAGGAGCAAAAAAAGAAGCAAAAAGAGTTGGCGCAAAAACGCGAGCGCGAGTTGAAAGAACAAAAGAAGAAAGCGCAGGAAGAGGAAAGGTTGAGAGAGTTGGCGGAAGCCGATGGCAGGCGAATGGTCGAAGTGAACGATTCGTACTTTAACAGATACGTTCCGGACGTCGCGGAAACTTTACCCGCTTTCAAAGCGCCTTCCGCCGTGGAAGTCCCGAAGAAGTAAAATAAACCGCGCCAACTCGCGTCTCTTTATATCATCATCGCGCGATGATAAAGAGAGAGAGAGAGAGAGAAAAGAAGACAAAGAAGACCAATGTTTACTCCTGTTACAACACTTTACGAGGAGAGAAGAAGAGAGCGCCAGCCGTTTATACACTATTATTATTTGAAAAAGCGCTTTTGTTGTTATATTTTTATTTTTATCATCCCTCACTTAATTGGGACTTAGTTAAAAACGGATTCATCATCACACTTAAAAGAATAGAACATCTCTTTGCGCGTGTGTAACGCAAAGAGAGAGAGAAGAAAGAGAATGCAGAGAAGAGGAATGCATCGTTTTTCTGTCCTCTTAATCTTCGATCTTTTTGCGCTTTTGATGCTTGGAACGACGAGAGGAAATGATTTTGATGGGACAATCGCAAGAACGAGAACGAGGACGAGAACGAGGAAAGGAGGAGGATATGTCGATGATTACGATTTTGATGCTAATGTTGATGATGATGCACGCTTTGGTGGTGGCGTTCAAGGCTGGGCGGCAGAGTCATCGGAAAGGAATTTGTATTCGCTTTCATCATCAACAACAAGACAAAAATCGAGAAGAAAAAGCACCTCCTCCTCCTCCTTCTCGGTACTACAAAACGCTCGAAAATCGGACGTGAGATTGCATCCGTATCCTCACGTCGTCATCGAAAACTGCTTACCTGATGACGTTTACGAAGAGCTCGAAAAATTTTACCCGAAGCACGAAGATATAGTGCAGATTGCCAAACCTGGGAGGACTTCGATTGCCGCGAACACGAGAGTCGATTTGCGAGCGTCGATGGTGTTAAGTAGTAAGAAACAAATAGTATCAAAAGCGTGGGAGGAGTTCATCAGGTATCACTCCAGTCGAGAATTTTACGAAGAAGTCATCGATTTATTCGGGGAGGAGGTCTTTACAAAGTATCACGGCGGATTGGAGGAGAAATACGGACTTAAGCTGCGAGAGATGGAGACGGAAGTTCGGTTGATGAGCAGAAAGAAAAATCCAGCTCCCGTCACTTTGGACGCCCAGATAGGAGTAAACACGCCGGTGATAAAAGGCCAGAGTCGCGTTCGTGGATTACACGTGGATAATGCGCACGAATTATACGCGGGATTGATGTATTTTCGCGACAAAAATGATCCGGCGAAAGGGGGTAATTTGGAGGTGTTCGAGTGTTTACTTGGCGCCGGCGCGTGCGAAGAGTATAGCGAAGCGGAAAGATGGAAACACAGAAAGAAAATAGGCTGGGACGTACAATTTAAGAACTCAGGGGATTTCAAGTTAGTCGCAGAAGTTCCGTACGAGAAGAACCAATTCGTGATGTTCATTAACTCGAATTCGAGTTACCACGCGGTCAGTCCGAGAAGTGCGAGTGCGTATCCCAGGCGGCTGATAAACATTGCTGCGAATGAGTATTACAAGAAGAAGAATTAATTAATTCTCAGTATTATGTGACAACTTTGCGCGCAAAGAGTTGAGAAGCTGTTTTAGTTGTAGTAGGTAGTGTATAATAATAGCATGCAAAATGAAAATGCATCATAACAACGGAGCGCGAGCGATGGTAGCATTATCGTCGGCGTCGTCTTCATCATCTTCATCATCGTCTTCATCGTCTTCCTCATCCTCTTCATCCTCCTCGGAACTTCCGGCGAATTTCATCGCGCCTATGAACCCATAGACAATCAACGCGCACCCGCAAAACATTGCAAAAATACCTCCAGTCGTTCGCGTCCACACCTCCTCGTCCGCTCTCACAAACAAAAGCTCGGCAACCGCCGAAAGAGGGATTTGTAACAGCAAACCGATGGAAGCGACCGAGGCTCCGAGCTCGGCAACCCCGACGCACCACAAGTATTCCGCCAACGCGTTATCGATCAGGCCTTTCAAAACAATCATCCCGCCACTTTTGTTCATGGACAATATCGATTTTCGCATCGTACATAAAACGATGACGAACGCGAACGTGCCGACGCTCGCGAGAATCTGTCGCGATTTCGAATCCTTGATGGCGGCGAGGAGCTCTTTCTTCGCCTCCGTTTTCATCTGCCGTCGTCCCGTAATTTCTTCTGCTGCTCCTTCATTTACCTCTGCTGCCTCTCTCTCTCTCTCCTCGTCTTCTTCGTCTTCGTCTTCGTCTTCCTCCTCCTCTTCCTCGCGTTCCTCGCGTTCCTCTAACAACACGCCGCCTACTCTATTATTCCTAGAAAAATTTTGATTGCTACTCCTACTCCTATTCTCGTCGCGATGACCGTCGCTCACTTTCACCGCGTTCAACGCGATTTCCACCTCCGTGGCGTAACCGGCGTAACACACCGCGCTCGCTAAAATGAGCAACACGCCCCACGCGGTGTCCATGTTCACAAAAGAAGAATAACTGTTATAACTATTATTTTCGTTCCGGGTTCTCGGCGAATCCTCGTCGCCGCCTGCAGTCATACCCGAAGCACCACCGAAAGTGGTCTCATCGTCCGCGACTGCCGTCAAAACCACTCCTATTGCGACGAGTCCGAGTGCTTTTAAAAACCCGTTCGAATCTCTCACCGGTTTTTCCAGCCCTCTGTAAATCCCAAACACGTACGTCAACGCCGGCGCGACCGAGGACAACGCCGTGTTCACCGTCACCGACACAAACTGTAAACTCTTGTTGAAATAAAACTGCGCGAGAAAGAACAACGGAGGGACGATGACGTAGCACCTCAACGCTTCGTTTTCGCGTAAAAACGATGATATTCCTCTCGTACTAACATTACTTTCCTTCCATTTCCGGAACATCGCGTAATGATGATACCTTCTTTTTTTCTTCTTCTTCTCTGCGAGATGATAAAAGTACCCTTTCATCTCCACCGGCCAATAGACTAAAAACAACGCGTTAAACAATGCCGTCAAAGTCAACGGATCCCCAACTCTTTCTAAATCTTTCACTATAAACGACGCGCACACCCATATCGCGGAGACTAAAAACACGGCCAGGTACCCTCGCGTTTTCTTTCGCATCATCTTTGTCATCATTTTCATCGTTTTCATCATCGAATTCGTCAAAGAAGTCTGATTCGTATTATTTCGATGACGACGATGAACGTTTCGACTTTTACGATTTCCCTCTCCTGGTCCCTCGTCGTCGAAAACGAGTTGGACGGTCTCGGTATTTGTTGTGGTTTCTTCTTCCTCCCTCGTCGTCGTCAAAGAAGAGACCACTGAAACTTTGCCTCGATGTCGAGACATCAGAGAAATAACGATTGATGATTTTTCCTCGTTTGTTTGTTTGTTTGTTTTTCGCAAATTTTTTTCTAACAAAAACACTTGTCAAAAAACGTCAGTTTCAAAGCGACAAAAATTTATACATTTAGAGAGAGTGTTAGTAGTATAGAGTAGTATATGTTGCAACGCGGCACACTCTTACTGAGAGACCAATCACAACGACAACGACAACAACCTTTGAGAAGAAGAAGAGAAGGAATACGAGCATTTATCAGAAGAGGATTTGGTGCGATGATGCGAAGGTCATTTCTTCTCTCATCGAAAACGATGATGATGATGTCGACGACGGCGACACCAACAAAACCGAATTTTGAAATCATTCGTCGCTTTGGTGGTCCGTCTTCTTCTCTTTCTCTTTCTTCGCTTTCTTTTTCAAGAAGACGAGGAGAAGAAGAACAGCGTCATCATCGTCATCGAAAAGTGAGAACGTTTGCTGCTGCGTCTTCATCATCCTCCGACGACGATGGAGGAGGAAAAGGAGGAGGAGGAAACAAATCATCAACTTTCGCAGACGAAGAAGAAGAATTCTCATCAGACTCGAACATCGTCGACTTGGAACTGCACGTGGAAGCGAGACAGTCCTATCTGGCGTACGCGATGTCCGTGATCGTCGGGAGAGCGTTACCGGACGTGAGAGATGGATTAAAACCAGTCCATCGACGCATTTTGTACGCCATGCACGAGTTGAATTTAGATCACAACAAACCGTTTAAAAAGTGCGCGAGAGTCGTCGGGGAAGTTTTGGGGAAGTTTCACCCGCACGGGGATCAGTCGGTGTACGACGCGCTGGTGAGAATGGCGCAAGATTTTTCCATGTCCGCGCCGTTGGTGAATGGACACGGGAATTTTGGGAGCATGGACAACGATCCGCCGGCGGCGATGAGGTACACGGAGTGTAAACTCAGACAGTTGTCGCAAGATATGCTGCTGAAAGACGTGGAGATGGATTGCGTGGAGTTTGCGGATACGTTCGATGGGTCGCAACAAGAGCCGATGGTGTTGCCGGCAAAGCTACCGAACGTGTTGATTAATGGGAGCACGGGGATTGCGGTCGGGATGGCGACGAGCATACCGCCGCATAACTTGATGGAAGTGGCGGACGCGTTGGTGGTCTTCGCCAGAGCGGCGCAAAAAGGAGAGCAAGTGAAATTGGAAGAGTTGTTGAGAGTCATGCCAGGGCCGGATTTTCCCACCGGTGGGGTTATATTTGCCGATAATAAGGACGCTAATAATGATAATAATAATAATAACGACAAAAACGATAGTGGTAGAAGTACTAGTAATAGGAACGCGCTGAGAAATTTGTACCGCGACGGAAGAGGCGGGGTGACTTTGAGAGGCGTGGCAGAAATTGTACCAAGGACAAAAGTTTCCAGCCGGAAAAGAAGTGGGAAAACGGCAAAGAAAGACGATAAAGCAGCGGCGGAGAAAAGTCTGGACAGAGATATCGTCATCTCGTCGATTCCGTATATGCAAAACAAAGCGACTTTAGTGCAACAAATCGCGGATTTGGTAAATAATCGGCAGATTGAAGGCGTCGCGGACGTGCGCGATGAATCGGACCGAGACGGCGTCCGCGTCGTCGTCGAGATGAAGAGAAGTGGTGACGCAGAAGCCGTGCTGAATTCGTTGTATAAAAGGACAAAATTGCAGGTGAAAGTGAACGTGAACGTCACGGCGCTCGTCGGTTTGACGCCAAAAGTTTTGGGGTTGATGGAAGTGATGCAAGAGTTTTTAGATTTTCGCATCGATGTCATACGTAAACGCGCGATGTATTCGTTAGAAAAGGATCGAGCGAGAATGCACATCGTCGAAGCGCTTCTGACGGTTCTCGAAGATACCGACGCGGTGATCAAGATGATCCGAAAATCAAAGGACGGGAAAGAAGCGATGGAAAATTTACGAGAAATGAAGGGACTGACTACGGTTCAATCGGAAGCGGTTTTACAAATGCCTTTGAGGCGTTTGACGAGTTTAGAATCAGGAAAGCTCGTCGAGGAGCGCGATCAGCTTTTGAGTTCTATCAAAGGGAATCAAAACCTACTCGACAACACGTCGGCGGTGATTGACGTCGTTTGCGAGGAAGCGTTGGAGGTGAAAAAGAAACACGGCATCCCGCGAAGAACAACAATTGAAACCGATACGAGTTCATCGATTGAAGTTGAGCACGAAATACCAAACAACGATTCGTTGATCATAATGTCCTCGCGAGGGTACATTAAGAGAACGAGACCGGAAACGTTCAAAGCTCAACGAAGAGGGACGCGAGGGAAATCAATGTCAAAATTGAAGGGGTCGGATTCCATCGCGAAAGTAATGCACGCGAAAGATTTAGATCGTGTATTTTTCTTCACCGATAAAGGGAACGTTTTAACGGTGAGAGCTTTTGACATTCCCGAGGCGTCTACTACTGCGCAAGGAACGCCGTTTACTAGATTTGTCGACATCGATAAGGGAGAATCGATAACTGCCATTTTAAGCTTAGAACCTTCCGCTTTGATGAAGAAGAAAACGCCGAATGAGCCGCAAGAAGGAGAAGACGAAGACGAAACCTTCCTGGTCATGATTACGCTTAACGGCGTGATCAAGAAAGTCTCCGCGAAGGAATTTGCTAGCATCAAAAGAAATGGGAAGAGAGCGATTGCTTTGGACGAAGGCGACAAGTTGAAACAAGTTTTAGTCGCCAAAAATGGTGATTCCGTTTTAGTTGGCGCCACAGACGGTACGCTGATTCGTTTTGACGTTGACTCGGTGCGAAAGTTAGGCAGAATGTCCAGAGGTGTCCGCGCGATCTCTTTGAAGGAGATCAAATCGTCGTCGAAAGAAGCCTCGAAAGCTAAAGGGGCAGAGGAGGAGGACGACGACGAAAACGACGACGACGACGACGACGATTTCATAATCCAAGCCGAAGACGATGAAGATGACGAAGGCGATGATAACGAAGAAGAAGAACAAGAAGAAGAGAATGACATTCTAGATTTTGGTAACGACGACGATGAACCTTTGGTGGCGTCTGTGGAACATTTTGAAGGGGGCGCGGCGAAAGTCGCCGGTATGGCGATCATTCAAAAATCAGAAATCGATCGCGAAGGACCGTGGGTAGTATTCGTGTCTGAAAAAGGTCGCGGCAAACGAGTGAAAGTTTCCGATTTTAAGACGCAAATCAGAGGTGGCGCGGGGATACGAGGCATCAAGTTTAACAGCGGGGATTCTTTAGCTGCTTTTGCGTTGATTGGGAAAACGGACGACGATTCGATAGAAGAAGCTATCATCGTTGGCTCGCAGCTCGGCGTCGCGAACAGATTTCAATGCGCGAGCATACCCGAGATGGGAAGATACGCGAAAGGAGGGACGCTCATGAAACTCAAAAAAGAAGACGCGATCAAAAGTTTTGCCGTGATTCCGGCAGCCACCGCGGAATAGGAAGACACATATTCGTCGTTACGAACGGATTTAATTTAATATAATAATAATGATAATAATAATATAAACAATAACACTGCATGATGAAGATGTGTACATGTAAAAACGACTACATGCCTTTGGCTTTAGCCAGTCGTAAATTTCTGGCGTTGAAGTGTTGACCGACTCGGTCGTAACCGACTAACGATCTCATGGCGAACAAGATGGTTTTTTCGTTGAACTCCATCTTATTTTTATTGTTCGCGTCGCCGAAGTGCGCCGGCGTGCCGTCTAAAACGATAAAGTCCCGGTTGGTGCCCAGACCTTCGAAGGAGGCGCCGCCGCAATCTTTGCCCACGATTAACTCGTACGCGTCTTTAATCGCGTTGAATTCCGCGACGTCGGCGTCTGGATTTCTGTCTGGATGCGCGGTGGCGATTAATTTGCGGTATTTCGCTTTGATCTCCCTCGGCTCTTCGTTCGCGGTGGCGCCAATCTTCGCGTACGCTCGATCCAACGCGCCGTCGTCGCCGCTTCTCGCGGCTAACCCGTCCACGCAATTTTCAAACGACCCCCAATCTTCAATCCCATACTCCAACTCTACGTGTTCGATATCTCTCAACGGTGCTCCGGCGATGTTAAACGCCATCGCGCAAATCTCCGTTTTCCTCCCCGGCAACATCGCCGTCACCGCCGGGACGCCGTCGATTTTCTTCGGCTCGTTCGGGTTGTCGTCCGTTTCCGGCATATCCATCCCGAGTTTCTTAAACGCCATGGTCGCTTCCAACGAAACGCGGTCGGCGACTAAGATCTCCGCCACCGGGAGCCAATCCGTTAACAGCGGTAAAAGTACGCTCTCTCCTTCGCCGCCTTCGCCGCCTCCTCCTCCTTTCTGTCTCACCGAGAGCACGTATTCTCTCGCCGTGTCTCTCGTCAGCGAGAAATCTTTCTGAATCTTCTCGTACCTTCTCCCTTCGCTGGAAACGATCGCGCGTAACTTTTCCGACCGTTGCTTTCTCAGCTTATCCTTTTGTTGCTTGGACATTGATGTTTCTTTTTTTAATCCTCCTCCCGCAGCGTTGTCGTCGCCGTCGTCGCCGCTCAATTTCGCCGCCCGTTTTTTCGCTCGAGACTTGCTCGCCGCGCATAACACGTGCAACGCACCTCTTTTCCCGCTATTCGTAGTATTAGTATTCGTAGTATTACTCGTCCTAAAAGTCCTCAAAGACGACGAAGAGCGGCTTTTTGCCAAGAAGGATGATGACGAGACAAAACTCGCCGCCGCAAACATTTTATTCAATTCTTCAAGTGGAATAAAAATGAAGAATTTGGATAGAATTGACCTTTTTTCGGGGTTTTGATTGAAAAGACGTTTCAGAAGACAAAAATATATACATCTTCTTGGAGCTGACGTAGTACAGAACAGTATTCAAATCGCTATCGTTATCTCGTAATCATTCATTCTGTTATTAGTATTAGTATTATTATTCTTTGACGTCATCTTTCTCGTCGTCGTATTCGTGCGCGTTTCTTCCGTCTCGAACGGCGTTGGCGACTTTGCTTCGAGCGGAACCGTCGGCGTATCTCGTTATGTGTTGTAAATATTCCTCCCAGTTTGGTAAAGTGCGCGAGACGTCGTCTCGACTAACCATATCGCGCAACCATCGCATGTATTTGCGCAAACCGACAGATTTAGCGGGGTCGATTTTGAACCTTTCGTCCCGGTGGGTTTCAAACACGGGCAAGCGCCACGCCCAAGGGAAGAGCGTTAAATCGACTAAACCCGGCGTTTGGCGACCGTTAAAAAACCGTCCTTTTTCGCGTTTTTCGCCATCTATCATCACATCGTCATCATCTACTAAATGCGTCGCAAACTTCTCGATCGCCTTCTCAATCTCTCCGAACGCTTCTAACTGCTCCGTTTCCTCTTGTCTCACCAACACGGAATAGTATTTGCTACAAATAGTCTTGGCGACGAAATCCGCCATCACCCGTTCCTTCGCGCGTTCGGCTGCCGAAGACGCTAATATCGGTTCCTTACCTCCGTTCACAATCTCGTCTATGTATTGTATGCACACGATCGATTCCGTGATCACGTTGTTAAACTCGTCTTTAATCGTCGGTACCATCCCGAGCGGGTTCGCTTTTAACAAATCTGGCGATTTGTAGTGGTACCAATTCTCGTGTTTCGTCTTAATCTCTTCGTTCGTTTTGCTTCGTTTCTCCCACCCTAAGGATTCAACCCATTCGTACGAGAGGAAACCGCGGTGTCGTTCTAACGCTAACGTCGCTCTGTGTGCGAATGGGCAGAACCACGCGGAGTAATAGGTCATTTTTGGTACATTTTTTAAAGCTTCTGCTTCGCTTTCCTTCGCGATATCTATCGCGCTTTGGATGGAATTTCCCAAAGAAGACGACATGTGACGAGTCTGTCCGGGCGACAGGCACTTGAAAGCGTTCGAAAGCAACCGCGATTTCATGATTATATCCTCCTCTGCTACACGTTTTTGTTCTTCTTCTTTTTGTTCTTTCTCCTCTGCCTCCTCCTCTGAACCGGTTGGTGTTGTGTGCATGTATTCGTGTTGTGACGCGAAAATGTGAATTCAATTAAATTTTTGTATTTCATCTAAACTACTTGTTCATCTTCATCTTCTTCTTCTTCTTCTCGTTTGCTTTCGTCGATTTCGAGGACAACAGCGCAGACGCTTTCGTTTTTGTTGCTTTTGTTGTTGTTGTTGTTGTTGTTGTTGTTTCTCGTCCTCGTCGTTTACGTCGTCGATTATTTCCTCCGTTTCCGTTTCTCTGCGTTCCTTTCGTCTTCACGGGAGAAGCTGTTTTGTTCCTCGCTGCTTTTCCCTTCTTATTCTCGCCGCTGCTGCTTTGGTTTTTCTCCTTCTTATTCAGTGCGACTAACGCGGCTAATTGCGTGCGCCTGTCCGCCATCGGTTTGACTTTCGCGTCTTGCTTCTCCTCTTCGTCCCCGTCTAAAACGGCGTCGCCGAACAAGTCGCCGTTTAATTTCACGTAATCCACTTTCGTTCTTCTCCGAGGTCCTTCTATGATGATTGCCGAATCGCTGCTGCTACTACTACTGCTATTTTCGCTATCATCGCTATCAGATGATGATTGCGGAACTACCGCTGACCCGGAGAGCGATTCGTCGCTGTCGTCTTTACCGTCGTCTTTTTCATTCTTCTCTTTGAAATCTTCGTCCTCGGATTCGTCGCTCGGCCACACGTCTTCTTCGTTCTCGCCGTGTAAATGAAACCGCGAGGTCCCAGGTATTATGCCTTTGTCGAACATGTCCTGTTCTTTTTTAAACACGTCCAAGTGCGTGCACGTTTCAATGTCTAACCTTTGATCGTAATCCAAATTCAGATAGTAAATCACGTCCACGCGACAATCGCACAGAGGACACAACCATCCTTCGTCGCCTTTCGGTATATCTTCCGGTTTCAACGGCGGTTTCACGCATTTCATGTGATACGCCAAATCGCAGTACCCGTCGCAAAACACGACGTCGTTCTCCTCCTCGTTGCACTCGCCCGATCCGCACTCGCAACACACCACGTCCTCGCATTCAATCTCCCCATCCTCATCTTCTTTGCACTTGAACTTCTCCAGTTTCTTCTCGTCGTAGTTTAACTTCTCAAACAACTCTCTGACTTTCAACTTCCGGAAGAAAATATCTTCCCGTTTCTTCGCTAACTCCGCGATTGGTTTCAACTTCTCCTGATTCGACGAGCGCCATCCGTCGAGCGTATACGTGTCCAAATACGCTTGCGAACGTCGCAACGCGCTCAACTGCACGCAAATTTGCGTTCGCGCTTTTTGTACTCCCTGATGATGCGTATTGTAACGATGATGATGATGATGATAAATGTGTTGTTTTACATGAGTATTACGAGAGAGACATCCTCGCGTACATCGAGAAAAGGAGGCTGGTTAATGAAGTCTCTCTCTCTGAAAATGTCTCGAGACGAGACTCGAAAAACAAAATTCAAATTCACAAAAAGCGCAGAAAAGTTTATGTTTTTGACGACGCGAACGAGGACGATGATGATGATGCGCACATCCTTACCTCCGCTGCTTTGAAAGCGTCTTCGTGTTTTGAATCGTTTTTGCTCCTCTTTTTTCTCTTCTTCTTCTTTATTATTACTGTCCTCCGTTCTTCTTCTTCTTCTTCTTCTTCGCGCGGTTGTTGGTGTTTTTCCCTCGTCGTCAGCCTTCTCTTTCGCCGTGTCTTTACCATCGCGTGTCAGTGTTTTACGCAAAAGTCGTACTCTACTAAAGCGAGAGAAGAAAAGAGTCTCTCAAAAATTCTCTCTTCTTTCTTTCTTTCTCTCTCTCGAAACGCGCGCGCGAATGCGAGTGCGGTCTGGTGGGTAAAGCAGTCCCCTAAAACCAGGAACTCCCCTAATTCGAAACCCTTTTTGACCGTGTAATTTAGGGTTTGCAACTTTAGGGTTTTAGTAGAACCCTAAATTTGAATATCTCTTACAGCTGTAAACTCTACTCTACCGACACATAAACACACGACGCGAAGCTTTAATAAATAATTGTGTATACGAAAGAAGAGGAGGAGGAGCGCAGAAGAAGGGCGTTTCTTTAGTATCACGCGCTGCTGGTAAAGGCGTTTTTTTCTTCTTCGCGCGCGTGTTGGTGTGTTGTACTTTCAACATCATCATCATCGTCTAATCGAGAAAGAGATGGTTTTGAATGATGGAAAAGAAGACGACGTGATTACGATTGAGATTTTGGACGACGATTCAGACGACGACGAGGAAGAAGAAATAGAAGAGAAAGACGGGAAGAAGGATGCGAAGATGAGATCGTCGTCGTCGACCGAAGAAGAAGATGATGAGGACGAGGGAGACGACTTTTACGTCGCGCAACATCATCGACAACAGAAACAACAACAACAACAACAAAATGCAAGCTTTAAAGAGAAAGAAGAAGTGAAGAAGAAGGAAGAAGACAAAGACAGTAAACTGACGACGACAACGATGGTGAGCGACGGAAACGCGTTTACCAGTACTACGGATGCGGTCGCGGCAAAGACGACGATGGTAAAATCATCATCGGAAAAAGAAGAAGAAAAAGAAAAAGGAGATGATGAGTTTGCTAAAAAAGCGCCTCTTCTGTTGGCAAGTCCGCAACCGAAGAAAGCTCCGGCGAATGTTCCTTCTCCTGTTCCTCCTCCTTCTTTGCCTCTTCCTCGAGCTCCCGTCGTAGCGCCGCAACCGGCGCAACCGGCGGCTGTTCCTCCTCCTCCTAAACCGACGAGTAAACCGAAAAAGAAGAAGCGAGAGTTGCGAGAGATACCGGAGGACCATCGCGGGAAGCCGGTGACGTATGAAATCGACTGCAAGGAGTTGTTCGCGAAATCGTTCGATAGGAGAGAGGTTTTGAGAGAGGTTTTGGAGAGGAAAGGGGTGGCGTATTCCTCGTCGTCGTCTGCGAAAAATAACAAGAAGAAAGAAGCGGAAGGAGAACATCTAGAAACAACGCTCACGCCAAAAGAAATCGAAGAGTTGAATCTCATCAAAAGGAAGGCGTTGTTGGAAAACGACGAAACGATTGAAAAAGCGGACGTAGAAAACGTGAAGGAGTTGGTGGAAGATTTCGCGTCGTTTTTCATCGCCACGTTTGATGAGAAGAGGAAGAAATGGGCGAAGAAGTGCTTTCGCGAAAACGCAAAGAGACGAAAAGCGAAAGCGGAGGAAAACGCCAAGAATGGTAAGGGTATATTAACCGATGGGTTGGAGCGTACGTTTGAGGCACCAGCCAGTAACGCGGATTTCGAAAAAATGATGTTGGACCCGAAAAAGATGTTGATGGGAAAGAAAGCGGACGCATTGGCGGTTTCTGCAGCGGTGAACAGAATGCCGAAGTGCAGAGTGAGAGAATCTGCGTTTGGCGTGACAAAGACGGAACGAGAAATGATGGTTCCAGCAGTACGAATTCGGCCGGTGTCGAACGTGCCGGAATACAGAGCTTACACGTACTCTGTCCACGAAAACATCCGAGGCTCGGAAGAAGAGAAGAGAAGAAAGTTGCTCATCTCTGATCAGGACGGCGAATACCGAGTCGCGAATGAGAACGATTCCGATTATAGCGACGAAGAGGAAGACTTTGAAACCGGGGAAGAACAGTACCCGTGGCATCGACGGGACGATCTTTTGCTTCACTCGTGTGTTAAGTACATCATCGGTGAGAGCTCGAAATTGGACGAGTTTCTCATTCAAGAAGTTTCGGAACCAGCCATGGCGGCGAACGGTAAGGCAGCGGCTGTTGAAGAAAAAGAAGAAGCCAATCCGAGTAAAATCGAAGATACGACGAACGAAACGACGACGAAAATGGAAGTCCAGGATTTCGCGATAACTGGCGATGAACGAGTAGAAACAGAAGAGAAAGATGAAGAAGTAGAGGTGAAGAAAGACGCGATGGACAAAGAGGAGGACAAAAACGGAAAGGAGAATAATCTGTCCGACAACGACAAAACGAACACTGTCGCGACGCAAACGAAGAGGCAATACACCGCAATCGATATCAAAGCTAAGCAAATATTCGAAACGACGTTGTCTACGCTCGCCTCGTACATCACTGGTGTACCACCGGTCAACTTTATCGCCTTACGCGTCAAGTTACTTCGCGATCAAGAGAGTGGTATTCGCGACATTGCCAAAGACATAGAATCTGCGCATGACAAGAATGCAAAAAACAACAAACCTACCAAAAAGAAGAAATCGGCATCGACTTCTCTGCCGAAATTGAAAACGATCGAAGCGATTGCGAAAGAAGTCATCAGCCGAGAATCGATCGACTTCTTGCCTCGAAGGTTGCATGAGTACAAGAATATGGAAGCCGCGATGGATTCCTTTCGCACGTTGTTTTGTCCAAGATGCCACAGTTATTCGTGTCAAATTCACGGCAACGGCCACTTACCAAGTGTTGGACGAAGGATTCTTACGAATTACAAACCCGAATGGAATAAAGGGAAAATAGGGCACCCAGGAGGCCCGCAACAGAAAAAGAAGAAAGGGTACGTTCCCGTACCGGGTAGAAGAGCTGAACGCCACAGGAGTAAGGAGACCATCGATGCCAACGCCGATGCCAACTCCCCGGCTGACATGGATGTCGACGATACCAATAACGATAGGAAGGAAGATGGTGGACAAATGCACACTGATATCAACAACAATGCTGATAGTAACGAAGAAGGTGGAGATAAAGAAACTCCTCTCAAGTCTGATCCGGAAGCAAATTATTTAGCGCTTGCGAAACCAATAGATCCGTGCCGGAGTTCTCAGTGTTGGCGTTCGAACGAAGCATTATTCGCACTAATGAAAAAGTTGCAACCGCCATGGCTTCCTCCGTCCGACCGCGTGTTTTGCTCGCCGATTCCCGCAGAGAATAACGATAAGGCGATCGACCCGATGGATATTTCCGAGGCGGTGATGGCAGATTTCCTCTGCAGAGATAAATCCATCACCGACGAGAACTTATTGTCCATCGCTCAAAAGTTGAAGCACAGTACAAAGTGGGAAAATTGGGTCGTCGAAGCATTCGACAAATCGTTGGATACTTTCGAAGATTCCTCGAATCCTTGCGCGGTGGCGGGCTTCTTAGAACCGTGCGAAACGAAACCACCGTCGTGTAAAATCGTTTGCGAAGAAATGCTCTCGATGTTTTGTGAAGATATTTTGGAAAAAAGAAAGGAAGACAGAGCAGCTGAAGAGGCGAAAAACGAGGCGACAGATGGTAACACAACAGTGGTTGATGCCACGACAATGACGATGGACGCTAGGAAAAGAAAGGGATCAAGACTGATTAACCGAACGTGGGAAACGCAAGCGGAAATCAAACAACTTGGTAACAATCGACACCGACGAAAAGCCGCCAAGAAGGCACAAAATGTTGGTTATCAGGGTACAGTCGCAAAAAGTACAGTCGCGCGAAGAAAAGAAGCTTCTGAAGGCGACAAAAACGCTTTGTGGTGCGAATACGAGCCGTGTAATTGCGAAGGCGGCGTCTGTACGGACGAGTGTCCGTGCTCGGTGAATTGGAACTTTTGCGAAATCAACTGCGGGTGTGGCGCAGATTGTCGCAACGCATTCATCGGATGTAATTGCAAAGGTGATTGCACCAAAGCGACGTGCCCGTGTAAAATGGCTGCCAGGGAGTGCGATCCAGACAAATGCGCCGAGTGCTGGCCGTCGGTTCGAGATTTTTCGAGACGCAAGAGAGAGCTGGAAGGCATCACTCTCGATACGGAAATCTTTTCCAGCGATCCAAAATTGGAAGGTATCACCGAAGTTAACGTGAAACGCAAGCACGAAGACAGGAAAGCGCCGTGTGAAAACATGAAGCTCCAATTGAAAGAGCACGCGCACGTTTTACTGGGCAAATCTCCAATCGCTGGTTGGGGTGCCTTCTTCGGCTGCGATGCAAAAAAAGACGATTTCTTGGGAGAATACGTTGGTGAGATGATCACGCACGGCGAGGCTGAAAGGCGAGGGAGCCAATACGACCAAACCAACTCAAGTTTTTTGTTTAACTTGAACAACAAGTGGGTCTTGGACGCTTATTCGAGAGGAAACAAGTTCAAATTCGCGAATCACTCGAAGAAACCGAACTGTTATCCCCTCGTGATTTACGTGCGCGGGAACCACCGCATCGGCATTTACGCTAAAACAGATTCCAAATTCGGCGACGAAATGTTCTACGATTACGGGTATACGAAAGACATTATCGGAGAAGCTCGCGTTTGGGCGCACGACGACGATCAGCAAGACCAAGGGAATTACCGAAAGTAATAATTCTGAAATCATCATCATCGTTCATTTCGAACAAAAGGTCAAATCACCTAATTTTACGGCTTTGCTATCAAAACTTTCTTCTAATTGCTATTGCTATTTCGTCCGCCTCCTCTGCCTCTGCCTCCTCGTCCGGGCGAGGATCCTCGTCCTCGTCCTCTGCCACTGCTGACACTGCCATCGATCCAGGGTGGCGCGTTCGAATTTCCTCTTCCACCTTCGCTATCGTAAAAATTTCTTCTCACGACTCGTCGTCGGCGTGAAGAAGAATCCTCGTTTCTGAAGTCGCGGTCGTTATTATTATTATTATTATTATAGTTAGCATCGTACCCGTTCGAAGCGTTGTTGTTGTTACCGTATCGACGCGGAGGTCTGTTGATACTTGGGCCATTTCCATCGATTCCTCTTTGATTGTAGTTTTCGTTTCTCGCGCTCATGGAGTGTTGTTGACGGTTGTAATATCCTCCTCCTCCGACCCTCCTGTTGTTATTATTAGGGGAAAATCGGTTATCTCGAGGGGTGTAGTAATCGTCGGATTCAATCGGCATCCCTTTTTCGTCCGCAATTATGTTCATACCTCCGTCGCCGTGCGTTTGCATGCGTTCTCTGGCGACTTCCATTACTCCGAGAGGAGATATTGGCAGGAAAGTTAACTGCGCTCGGTCTCTTTTTGCGATGGATTCAAACGCGACTTCGACTTCGCGTCTCGACCCTTCGTCTTCCATATCGATTAAATCAATCATGACTAATCCGCCAATGTCGCGCAAACGCAGCGTTTTGGCGACCGTCTTTGCCGCTTCTATATTGACGCGACGCGCTAGCTCCTCGTTATCCACGCCTTCCTTTTTCATGACTGATCGACCGGCGTTCACGTCGATGGCGGTCAGCGCTTCCGTGCGTTGAATGACCAAATGTGCGCCGGGAAGTTCCGTCTGGTCGAGCCATATGACTTCTTCGTCGAGAGATTCCACCGCGTTGGCAATACCGAGGTGTTGAAATAATGCATTTCTTGAGCCACCATAGTTATCGTCGTTGTTGTTCGTGCTACTTCCAGCGGCGAATAAAACCACCCTATTGATGATTTCTTTCGAGGCGCCGGCTCTCGTGAGATCGTCCACAATTGCCTCATACGCACTCGTCGTGTCCACGTACAACTTTGATATGCGTTCGCCAAACAAATCGCGCACTAAAACTTGCTCACTAGTCGCCGAATTCAATAATCGTCTTGGTTCCAAGTCTGGGTAATCATACGCTTGCTTTGCGGATAAGTTCAAATGTCCATCCATGCGAAATTTCTTTCGGATAAAGTCGTTTTGGAGGCTGGAGGATTGTTTCACCAGTTTCTCCGCGGTAGTCTTCACTGAATTCCAATCGTCTACGAGACGTTTAATATCTAGCTCTAAAGCGTCCTGCGCGACGCCAGCGGCTTCGGTGCGCATGATCAACGCCGAATCGGACGGGCAAACGCTCAAACCAACCGATTTGACGTATTTACGCGCAGGACCGATGAGTTTGCGAGAAACGTACACGCCTTCACCATCCGGGCACAATACTACATTTCTACCAGGAAGCGTTGGACGGGCCGAAACGCGCGGGCCTTTGTTGAATTGACCGAGTCGAGTGACTTGGACGACGATTGGTTGTCCCTGTTCCCATTTCGTGGCGCAAGCGCCCCGAATGTCCTCTTTCGAGACGCCGAATTTGTCGCGGATTTTACGAATTTTTTCTCTCTTTCCGGCCTCTGGATCGTCGCCAAAGTCTTCCTCTTCTTCTTCGCCGTTAGCATTTGACGTCTTCGTTGTTTTTGGTTTCGCGGCGTTACTCTTCTTGTCATCTTCATCCACGCTCACTTCAAAATCATCGCTATCGTCGACTTCGACTTCTTCCGCGCCGAATAAGATTTCCCTGCCATCCTCCCCATCGTCTTCTTCTATCCATTCCTCCGTGATTTCCCCAGTTTCTTCGTCCACTTCGATGTCGTCCATTTGCCCAGCTACACTCGCCATGAATTCGTCCGATTCAAAGTCTAAAGCGTCGTTAGTTGGTGCTTCCAACGCGAGTTCGACGGATTTCATCGCCGCGAGTTCCATTTTGATGACGGACAAATCTAACCGCCACCGCTCCAAGGAAAGCAGAGGTATTTTATCTCTTTCTTTGCTGTGACCAGTTTCATCTTCGTCGTCACCACGAGTCGTCAAATGACTCTCAGACGCCGGCGAACGCCCGCCGGCGCCTCGCCAGGACTCGGAAGATCCAGACGCCAAGGTATTCTTTCGCCGTTCTTCAGCAGCCGCTTCTTCAGCAGCCGTGCGCGCGCGATTTAATAAGTTCTTCTCTTTACTCGGCGAAGGCCCACCACTTCCGTCCCATAGATCGCCCCATTCGCCGCTCGTCCACCGTTTCTTTGTCAGGCCAACTTCTGATGTAGTCGATAAATCATCGTCGTCGTCGTCGTCACCCTCCTCCTCGTCGTCGTCGTCCTCCGCGCTCCCGTTGATCGTTTTGTCATACTCTTCTTCAAACAAATGTTTTTCTTCCCACGCTTTAATCAATTCGGATGTCTTCATCAACTCTTTCAGTTGCTTCTGCGAACATTTCGCAACCGCGTCTTCTCCGTACTCCTCTTGTAACAGCTTCAACTTCCTCGCTTTTCGAAGTAAACCTTTTGCTCTGTTGACTTCTACCGGCGCGTGCGTTCCGTCCGGTCTATCGACCCAATCAATTTTTGTTTTCCAAGCCATGGCTGGAGAGTCGACACCTTTTTGCAATAAAGCATACGGTGGGCCTTTTCCGGTTAAATCCACGAGCAGCGCGTTCATGCCTTTCATAACTCGCGCGACGGTACCGATGTACACGTCTCCGACGCGCATGCCTTTACCAACTTCCGTGCCGTGTTCGGACCAAATTTCGACGAGTTCGCCTTCCTCTAAAACGCCAATCTGTACGCCTCGACCTCGAGATTGATCGGCGGCGGAATAGACGATTTCGGTTTCTAATCCTGTTTTGATGCCGCTCAAGTGCGACCCGGGACTGTAGCCTAACTCAACCGCTAAATCGTTGCTCAGCGCTGCCGCGTCCTCTTCTTCGCCTTCTTCTCCTCCTGTATCTTTGCCATTAACGTCGTCGTCGTCGTCATCATCTTGACTCTCTGTTGATAATGATGATGATGATGCTTTTGCCCCTCCTTCTCGTGTGTCGTCGTCGTCGTCGTCGTCATCATCATCATCATCATCTTTCGTCGCCTCGACGACTTCTTCCTTCTCTCCTTCCTCCGAGGACTCGTTCATGCCTTCCATTTGCTTCGCCGATGGTTTCTGACCATCCCACGCTAACCACGCCCCGCCAGTTTCAATTTTATTCTCCGACGCTTTTACTTCCACTTTCGCCGTGGAACTCGCGGTCAATCTCTCGTCGTCTATCGGCCAATCGACTGTTATTTCGTATTTCACGCATCTCTCCGGCAACTCGACGTAAAACGACTCCCCGGGAGACCACTGGATGACATTTTGAAACTGATCGAGCAACACTAACTTCAACTCGGTTTTACTAAACGCCGCATCGTCGGATAAATCAATCTTCCCGGTCCATTTCTCCGCATCGTTCGGCGTTTGGACGAGTTGCAAACACTCCCGAGAGTCCCATCCGCCGAAAGCGTCCAACGCGCCGATGACCGCCACGCGTTCTTCATTCGACGACGTAAACGAAGATGAAGAAGAAAGAGATTCGCCGTATTCGTCGTATCTCTTGTCGTCCTCGGCGTTTTCATCGTCGTCCTCCTTACTATATTTGCCACCACCGTTATCATTGCTAAAACTACTCCCTTTCCCTGTGCTTGTGCTGTCGCTATTGCTATTCCTCCTCCTCGTCACGGTGATGAAAAAAGCCACTTTCCCGCTCCGATTCGGTCCATCTCTCGAACGTCTGCGTAACCCTTTCGAGCGAGCGACGTTCGTGATTACCAATTTTCCTCTCTGTTTACTCCTCTCATTATTAAACCTTCTTCTAAAAGAAGTATTATCGTTCGATGAAGAAGAAGGTAAAGAAGAAGAACGTAACACTTCGGCTAATCGCATTTCTCTCTCTCTGTTGTTGTTTTATCCAATGTAGACGAAAATCTCTCTCTCTCTCAAAATACAGAGGAAAAGAGAGACCGAGAAACGATGTGCTCAACAACAACAACAACAGCAGCAAAAAACTCTCTCTCTCTCGTCTCTCTCGTCTCTCTCTCTCTTGACTTTTCTTCGAGAATAATGTAATGAATGCGAGGAGTAGATAGAGAGACTCAATTTTGCGAGTAGTAAAAATTGTGCGATGAAATAATTGTTTCAATTTTTCATCATTGCAAAGACAGAAGAAAAAATCAACAACAACAACAAACAAGAAAAAAAAAACAAAAAAAAAACACAAAAAAAAACTTCTTTTTCTCTCTCACACACACACGTACTTACCCACACAACAAGAACAACAACAACTTGCTCTGCGCTTTGCTTTTTGGAGCGAAAACCACGAAGAGTAATATAATGACGACGACAAAACCGAAGAGAACACTTTTTGAGTCGTTTACGACGAGTGAGACGAAAAAACAGCACCATTTCTCTCCTCGATTAAAAGGAGGGAAAGATTCGGATTTATACGTTGCGATTGGTGTCGTCTTGATGATGTTTTTCTTGGCGTTTATGATCGCGTGGTGGAACAGCAATACCTCTTCGAGAAGAAAGAGCAAAGTGCGCTGAGAGAGAGAGAGAGATGGCGACGAGGAGGAGTTTTTTTACGACGACGGGACGACAACAACAACAAATCGGTGGTTTAAGAAGAAGAAGAAGAAGAAGAAGAAGAAGAAGCAACAGAGTTGTTGGAGTGAGGAACAACAACAACAACAACAACAAAAATGTGTTCGACGAATCTTCGACGACGACGGAAACGAGTAGCAATTATGAGGAGGATAACGAAAGAAAGAAATTGAACGTGGCAATTGTTGGCGCGGGGTTTGCGGGGTTATCGTGCGCGTATAACGTGATACGACGGTGTAGTAGAGGCGAATTTATCAGTTCGACGAAGAGTAATAACGATGGCGTGAACGTGACGGTGTTCGCCGCCGAACATGCTGGTCAGGGCGGCGCGTCCTCCATCGCCGCGGGGTTGTTACATCAAAGAACGCCGAAAGGGTCAAAAATGCCGTACGGTTCCGTCGGGTACGCGAAGACGTTGGAGATGTTGGAGAAGTGTCAAAAGATTGAAGACATGATGGTCGATCCGGATTTGAACGTGAGCGGTATTGATTTTCGGTTCAGCGGCGAGTTGAGGGACGTGAAAAGAGGGAAGATGTTTAGGAAGGTTGGGTGTTTGAAACCGGCGAGGACGGAGAAGGATGCGATTGGCATCAGGAAGAACGTTTTGAATACTGATAATAATACTAATGGTGAAGAAAAAGAAGAAGACGCGATTCGTTTTGTCGAGAGAGAGGAAATCGAGGTGGATTTGCTTCGATTACGAAACAAAGGAGAAGAAGAAGGAGACGAAGATGAAGATGCGAACAAGGAAAACAACATCAACAACGCGTGTGGATTTTTCGTCGAAAATGGCATCGTCGTGGACGCGCAAAGGTATTTGGAAGCTTTAAAAGTTTTGATTGAATTCGAGGCGGCAAAAAACGCGCACGCGAACGTTTCGTTCGCGTTTAAGAAGCGACGCGTGGAGAGTCTCGAGGAGATTGCGAACGAGTCGTTCGACGCTATCGTATTGTGTTGCGGCGGTGAAATTCTACGAGACGGCTTTCTCGACGACTCCACGAAGCGAGAACTGTTCGAAAAAGTGGGAGGGACGTTAGAGCTCCAAGCCGGCCGAGCGCTCGTGTTGGAACGCGAGAACTGTTTCGTTCGAGAAGACGAAGAAGAAAAAAAGTGGGAAATGCCGGGCATACTCGGATCGCACTATCTCTCTCCGTTTCAAAAAACCAAAGCGATGTTTGGACCGACGAAAGAGAGAGGCGAGAAAGTGAAACCTGGAGATGCCGCTAAAGCTGGGTATTACTCCACGGAAGCCGCGAAAACTTCTTTCCCAAACACTCCGGAAACTATCGATTTCTTGTTGCGCGAATTGAACGAAAAAGTGTACCCTAAAGCGACGACGATTCAGACGACGACGAGCAAGAAGAAGAAGAATTTCTTCTCGATCAAAGACATCGATACCGTCGCGTACGGCGTCCGCGTCAACGGAACCCGTACCCCCGCCGGCAGATTCCCGAAAATCGTTCAATTCGATACTCCAACAACAACAACTAATAAAAGCGACCAAGATCATCATCCTCGAAGTCGTTTTCTCCCAAAAAAAACATCAACGACGGTAAAAAAAGTACTCGCGGTCACCGCCGTCGGCGCGAGAGGTTTGCTCTACCACGCGCTGTTAGGCGAGTGGGTTGCGGCGGCGCTCGTTTGTAACAACGACTTTGGAAACCACGCAGTAGTAAACGTGGAAGACGTAAAAAACGAAAAGAATAAAAAAGACAACGCCAAAGAGTCGTTCGAAACCATCGTTCCCGAGGCGTTTCGTTAGTCAGAGTAGTACGTGCAATAGCAGATATAGTAGTCGTCTCGTGCTTTAAATCGCGTTTAATGTTACTAAAAGAATACTATTAGTTTACTACTCCTACTACTCAGAGCAAAAGATATTTGATGAAAGTTGTCGTCCTTCACTCGTCTTTTTTCTTTAAAAAAATTTTGACCAAAACAAAATCGTCAAAAAAAACAGTTCAAAACACCACTCGAAAGAAGAATTAAAAAAAGAATAAGATGGAGATTCATCCGTTCCGGTTGAAGCCCGGTCAAGTGCGCGTTTTGCTCTTTGTTTGTATCGCGTTGTTCTTATGAACGACATCTACTACTGTTGCTTTTCGTTGGTGTTGTTTTTAGTCGTATGAGTCGTTATGGTAGTATTCTCTCTCTTAACATCATCTCTTTTCATCCGTTCGAGATGATCAAATTCATCCGACGGATGACATCGCTCGCTTCTTTCGTCTGACGCTTTCTCTCTCTTAATCTGTGCGTGTGTTTAAACAAAATACTATTAACAGGACGTGAAAAAAGAGCTGGAATCATTCTGCCAGTTGAAAAACATCCAAGCCGGCATCGTAATCACCGCGGTAGGGTCGTTACAAAAAGCAAAGATTCGCTTGGCGTCGTCCGTGCAAACGAACACGAACGAAGTCGCCGAACTGACCGAGGAACGGTTTGAAATCGTCTCCATGACGGGGACGTTATCCGCGAAAAACGGGATGCACGTGCACGTGGCGGTTGCAGATGCGAACGGAGAAGTGTGCGGAGGACACATGTTAGAGGGGTGCGAAGTGTTCACGACGTGCGAGATTGTCTTGGGCGAGTGCAAACGCTTCGCGTTTGAGAGACACGCGGACGTGAACACGGGGCACAAGGAGCTGGTGGTGGTGAAGAACACGGCGAGAGATTTAGAGAGCGAGTATTATTTAGATGACGAGGGAAGCGCGACGACGCCGACGGGGAAGAAGGCGAGGAGGATGCGGCAGATGCGGATGATGGAGATGGAGAGAGAGCGGTTGCAACAAGGAGGAGGAGGAGAGAGAAGAGGATTGTTCTCGAGGATAGCGGCGGTGATTGTGCCGCCACCGACGCCGATGAGGACCGTGAATGAAGTCGCGGACGAAGTGTAAGTAGTAGCTCTTATATTTTCTTGCTTGTAGTAATAACAATTCTTATTTAATTATAATGATATAATAATAGTGTACAATACAACGCGCGGCGTAGTTTTTTTCTTCGCTCATCAAACGACGGGAATGGGAGTCACTGGAATGCTCGCGTCGCCGTCTTCCTTCTTTGAGTCTTCGTCGTTATCATTCGTCGCCGCATCTTCGGAAGAAGAGGGAGTTTTCGGCAACAACTTTTCGTCCCTAAATCCTTGGTTTAAGATGTCGATGTTTTGTTGCCCTTCGTATTTAAACGGCCTCTCGCCCAAGACTTTGACCAAGTCGTGTCTTTGCAACACCTCTTTATCTAACAACGCTCTCGCTAAACTTTCGACGACGGCTTTTTTTTCTCGAACTAACGCGACCGTTCGCAGATACGCTTTATCTACTAACTCTCGAACTTCCTCGTCAATCATTCGAGCGGTGTCTTCGCTGTACGGCGATTTGAAATCGTTGTCGCCTTTCGGAAAGGAGAGTAAACCAATCTTTTGGTTCAAGCCGTACACCGCCGTCATGTTGTACGCCATTTTCGTGACTTTTTCGAGATCGTTTTGCGCACCCGTGGAGATTTTTCCAAGCATGACGTCTTCCGCGGCGCGACCACCGAGCGTCATGCACATCATGTCGCTTAACTGTTCCGTGGTCGCTAAAACGTTTTCATTCGGGAGGTATTGGGCAAACCCCAAGGCTGCGGAACCTCTCGGGACGATGGAGACTTTTAACAAAGGCTCGGCGTGTTCCATGAACCAACCGACTACGGCGTGACCAGCTTCGTGATACGCGACGGTTTCTCGTTCCACCCGAGAGATGACTTTTTCCTTCTTCTCTAAACCAGCGATGACGCGATCGACCGCTCTTTCAAAGTGTTCCAAGACGACGAATTCCGCGGCATCCCGCGCGGCGACCAACGCGGCTTCGTTGCAGACGTTGGCAATGTCCGCGCCCGCAAATCCAGGCGTTAACGCGGCTAATCGTTCCGAATAATCCGCAACCGGTCCATCTAACGTAATTTTCTGTAAATGCACTCGAAAGATTTGCTCTCTACCTTTCACGTCCGGTCGGTCGACGGTAATTTGTCGATCGAATCTCCCCGGTCTCAACAACGCCTTATCTAAAATGTCCGGACGGTTCGTCCCTCCGAGAATGACGACGCCTTGAGTCGACCCGAAACCGTCCATCTCGACTAATAACTGATTCAACGTGTTTTCTCGCTCATCGTTGCCGCCGGCGAAACCACCTCTTCCTCTTTGTCGGCCAATCGCGTCGATTTCGTCGATGAAAATAATCGAAGGTTTTTGCTCCTTGGCTTTGGCGAACAAGTCGCGAACTCGCGAAGGACCGACGCCGACGAACATTTCCATAAAGTCGGAACCGGAAATAGATAAGAACGGAACGCCAGATTCACCCGCCGTAGCTTTTGCGAGTAAAGTTTTCCCAGTCCCCGGCGGACCGACTAAGAGAGCACCTCGCGGGATCTTCGCGCCCAACTTTTCGTACTTTTCCGGTGATTTTAAGAAATCGACAAACTCCATGATTTCCCTCTTTGCCTCGTCGCACCCGGCGACGTCTTTGAACATCACCTTTGGCGCGTTTTTATCCAATGTCGCGATCGTCGCTTTACCGACGTTAAAGATACCTCCACCCGGTCCACCACCACCACCGCCCATTCCACCCATACCGCCAACCGCGCCTCTGCGCATAAAGTACAACCATCCCGCTAAAATGGCAATCGTCGGCAACGCGCGCAAGATTTCGCCTTGCCAGTACATTTCTGAGACGTACGTCACCGGGACAAATTTCGACGATTCCACGCCCATGAGTTCTTGAGCTTCTTCCATTTTCCGTTCAAACGTTTCTAACGAACCGATGTTGAAGGAAAACTTGTGCGTTTGTTGATTCTGTTGTTGTTGTTGATTTTGTTGTTGTTGATTTTGTCCAGCGGTTCCGAAACTTCCTCCGGAATCGAAGCCATCCGCGACGGATCCTCCACTCGTGTTCGACAACAAGCTCGCTCCACTTTTATTCTTTAAGAAAACCTTCGCGGTGGATTTATTCGACACTTCGATTCGATCGACCAATCCTTGCTCCAACAGTTTCGTCTTGAATTCTTGAAACGAGATTTCTCTCGCGTCCGATTGCCCGGCTCGAGAGAAGGACACCCCCAAGCCGAGCAAAAGAAGTAAACCTAACTGCCCGGCGACTTGCTGCGACTGCAAAAGCTCCGCGAACGATTTTGGCTTCTCATCGCTCTCGTTGTTGTTGTTACTCTTCTTCTCGCCGCCTTTCTTATTATTATTATTGCCGCCGCCGGGAGGCGCCGTGTTCCCGGTGCTCCCGTTCGAGTTGTTCGTACCGCCGTTACCATTACCAAGTTTACCATTCTTCGACGCTTTTAAAAGCTGGTCCGCTTTTGCCGCGTTCTCCGCGGCTTTTTTCGAGGCTTTTTCCGACGACGACTGAGAGTTTGCGCCGCTTCCGCTGAATCTTCTTTTCGTTGTCAAAGTCCCTCCTCTCTTCTTCAAAGCGTTCCAAGAAAAAGAAGAATCTCTTCCGGATGAGAAAAGCAACAATCGTTTCATTGCCCCGAGAGAGAAGGAACCACCGGGAGACGACAAAAACGATTCAGAAGACGCGTTTTTTGTTGTCGTCGTCGTGGTAAAACACTTCCTCCCGTTGTTGTTGTTCAAGTTGTTCATCTTATTCGAGTTTACGAAGATTTCATCACGAACGACTCGAGATGACGACGTAGACGACTTTGAGAAATTCTTCCCAAACAAGAACAAAGTCTCCCCGTTTGTGCTTTTAAAAAACGCATGAATAAAAGAGTTCTTGCACCGCATGACGTGACACGGCAGAAACGACTTAAAAGTGAGGACACTTTATGAATCAATTACGGTAAGTGTGTTGTCGTCGTGTGCTTTTTGCACCAATATCTGTTGCAGTAAATCAGTTACACACGAGAGAGTAAAAGCGTGGATGGAAACCCGATGAGTTTAGGGTTTACTATCAAAACCCTAAACTTAAAAAAAATGGCAACAAGGAAGAGAGACTTGTCACGAATCTCATCACACGTGTGATAAAAAGCACTCGAATAAGATGATGATGATGATGATGACGAGACAAAACGAAGGATTTCGATGACAACAGTAAAATTACCGGAGAAACTCCAAACCTTGCGAGGGTTCAAAGTTTCGAAAATTCTCAACGATGGCAAGGACTCTTCGAGCTTTGGGGGCAACAACGTCGTCGCGTTGTTAGGCACCTTCCCTGGATTGATGGAAGAAGAAGAAGAATCTGTCGTTCTGAAGCTGTCCAGACCGCCGATACCGTTGGACGATTTAGACCAACTCGCGGACGCGATAACGCTTTACGAACGCATGCCGTACTCAGGGATGGAGTACGGGTACTACCACGGCGTCGTGAACAATTCATCCGAGACGTTTTTCGCCCCGTATTTGTCCGTGGACGTCTTATACCCCGGGTGTTTGAAAGATGAATCAAAAGAAGCAAAAGCGAAGCTCCTGGCGAAACATATAAGCCGCAACCAAGCGCAGAGACCGGTAATCTTCCGCGAGAACCCAAAAACGTACGAAAATGCGCATTTGCCGTACATCGAGGCGATCCCGTCAAGTGCGATAGGGTGGGTGCACAAGATTTTGAACAAAGAGAAAGAACTCGAACGATTGCTCTTCGACGACGACGACGTGAACGACGGGTTTCTCTTGAACACGGATCCGAAGTGGACGACGCACCCTGACCCGAAGACGACGCCGAAAGAACAGTGGATGAACCATCCTTCAACGCGCGAGCTGTACTGTCTCGGGTTGTGTCACAGAAAAGACGTGCGGTCGCTGCGGGACTTAAGAGCGGCGCACCTGCCGATGTTACGCGCCATGGCGAAAAAGGGCAGGGAGGTGATCAAAAACACGTACGGGCTCGCCAACGAGAGCTTGAGGATATTCGTGCACTACCCGCCGCAGTTTTATCACTTTCACGTCCACTTCACGAACGTGTCTGTGGAACACGGCGTCAGCGCCGAGCGCGCGCACCTTCTCGACGACGTGATTGAAAACATCGAACGAGACTCTGAGCACTACGCGAAGCGCTCCATCACGTGCCGCATGGGCGAGAACGACGAACTGTGGAGGCGGTTCAAGGAATTAGATGATAAAGCGGGGGCAGAGGCAGCGGACGACGACGCGAGATAGCTCCTCCCGTTCTTTTAACTACAAAACTATATATGCTACTAGTATGCTGTGCTTTCTAAAACTTCATTATTCCTCCCGATCATCATCATCATCCCGATCCTCCTCCATCGTGGTTAACCAGTCCTTTTGAAATTGCTCGAAACCTTCCACGAGTACGATGCGGCCTCCTTTACTCTTCGCAATCTCTCTCGCTTTTTCGAGTTTACTCGGACCGGGGTTCTCGCCGATTAAGAGGATATCGGTGGATTTCGCGAGCGCGTTGGAGACGGAACCGCCGAGGCGTTCGATGTCTCGTTGGATTTCGGAACGCGATTTCGAAGTGAACGTGCCGGTAATGCAGACTTTTAAATTGGAGAGTTTGTTGTTGTTGTTGTTTATGTTGTTGTTTATTCTTGACGATGAGGATGAGGATGATGACACGTCGCCTCCAAAAACGGGAAGAATCTTCACGCCGTTGTCCAGAATTCGTTTCACCTCGTTGGCGTTGTTCGGCTCGCTCCAAAAGTTGGCGATGCTTTTCGCGACGATATCGCCGACGCCTTCGACAGCTTCGAGAGAGATTTTGATGCCGTTCTTCTCGTCGACGTCGCTCTCTTCGTCCGCGCTACTCCCAGTTTCGTGATAACGCTCCGCCGCTTCTTTGAACTTGTCTAAACTTTTGTACGTTTTCGCGAGTTCCTTCGCCGTCGCTTCGCCGACGAACGGTATTCCTAAAGCGTATATGAATTTTGCCAGCTGAACGCCGTTCGTTTTCACGTCGTTGATGGCAGCGAACATGTTCAGCGCGTTTTTTGTAAACTCGTGCTTTTTCTTTTGCGCGGGGTTTTCGTAACGCGCCCAAACAGGAGGCATTTCTTCCTCGTTTCTATTCGGTCCGTAAAATCTTTCCTCCAACGTGAAAATGTCCGACGTGCGCTCGATGGCGTTCGTCTCAAAGAGTTTCTCGATTTGCTTTTCAGCTAAACCGCGAATGTCTAAGGCTTTTTTAGAGGCAAAATGCGTCGTCCTCGCGGTTCTCTGCGCTGGACACTTCAAACCCGCGTTACATCGAATAACCATGCCGTCCTCGGCGTCTCGAGAGACGAGCGAGTTGCAACACGGACACAACATCGGCGCGGCGTAGGCAGAAGCGCCGCCCAGATTTAACGACGACGACGTTGATGACGATGACGATAAACCTAGCGCTGCTCCCAAAGACGAAGAAGAGGAGGATGCCTCTTTCGCGTTTTCTTCACTCGTTATCCGTTCAGCGTCAGTGGCGACGCGAATAATTTTTGGAATGACGTCCCCGGCTCTCTCGACGACGACGTCTTGGCCAATCTGAATCTTTTTGCGTTCAATTTCGAAAAAGTTGTGCAACGTCGCGCGACGTATAGTTGCTCCGTTCAACTCGCACGGTTCTAATATAGCTACTGGTGTTAACACGCCGGTTCGTCCTACTTGCACTTCTATGGATTTCAACGTCGTTATCGCAACATCCGCGACGAACTTGTGCGCGATGGCCCATTTTGGTGCTCTCGAGTCGGAGCCGATCCGATCGCGCAAACGCGTTTCATTTATTTTATACACGACGCCATCGATTTTATGCGACAACGTGTCTCTTAAATCGTACGTTTTCGCGTGGAACGCGAAGAGTTCGTTCAAATCAGAGGAAATCGCGCTCCTGGTCAAACATAAATCGGAAAACCCCCACTTTTGACACTTTTCGTAAAATTCAATTTGCGTCTCGAACAATTCTGCGCGGTCTCCTCCTTCTGTCCCCCAACCGTGCGGAATGAACGATAAAGGAACGTCTACGTTTTGTTCTTTCATGCGCATGACCCCTGCGGCGGCGTTTCGCGCATTTTTAAACGGTGTTTCTCCGTTTGCACTTTTCCTCTCGTTGACTTTTTCCAAAGCGTCTTCTTCTACGTACACCTCGCCGCGAATTTCAAAGACTTCCGGGTAGGACGATCCTTCTCCACCCAATTCTCTCGGTACGTCTCGACATGAAGAACTCAACACGTGTCTCGTGATGTCTTCGCCAAACTCGCCGTCCCCGCGACTCAACGCGCGGACGAGTTTCCCGTTTTCGTATCGCAAACTCGCGGAAACGCCGTCGATTTTCAATTCTGCGCAGTACTCTACTTTTTGCAAAGCCGCCGCCGGCAAAACTTCAACCAAGCTCTTCCTCACCCTCTCGTCAAACTCTCTCACCTCGTCCGCGTTAAACGCGTTCTTCAAACTTTGCATCGGCGACAAATGTTTATACTTCTTATACTCAAAGGATGAATTCGACGACGAAGACGCCAACCTACCGCTCCCTACCCGCGAGTACATCCCGTCGTCAAATTTCCCTCGCAACTCTTCAAACTTTCTCTCCACCGCTTCAAATTTCATCCGTAACAAGTCGTACTCTCCGTCCGTGAGTGTTTCTTTCGCTTCGTCGTAGTATAATCGATCGGATTCCGAGATTTTTTGTGCTAAATCTCGTAAAATTTTCTCCGCTTTGGACGAGCTTTCGATCGAATTCGCAAACGCAGTCGCGACCTGAAGTGAGTTCGACGAAGGCAAATTCCTTTCTGAAGAGGAAGACAGCGACGACAAAGCGCGCAGACACCCACCGGTAATCTTCTTCATCTTCGTCTTCGAAATCGTCGTCGTCATCTTTGCAACAAAAACAGAATTGAATAAAAGTTTTGCATTTGAATTCTTCGTTTTTCCATTCTTCGACGCAGAAGCAGACGACAAACACGAAGAAGAAGAAGAGAGTAAAGAAAAAGTCGGCATCGTACGCGTCGTCGTCGTCGTCATCGCGCCGCTGAAACTTTGACTTCTTCTCAAAACGTAGCCAAGTTGGCGCATATATATCGCGTGTGTATACTACACAGAGGTCTCTTTTTCTCTCTCGTAAAATGGAGAAAAATTAGGCAAAATTCTACCTGTAATTCTCAATTTAGATAGAGGTTGTACGTGTGACCATGCGAGAGCGCGGTCGTCGATTGAATGAATAACGCGTTGTATGTGTGTGTGTGTTTAGAACAACAAAACGTTTACTGGCTTTGCTCTAATGCCTTCAGTCTTTCTGTGTAACTTGACCATCCCGGACATTTCTTTTCGATGGCGTAGCGTAAACACTCGAGGTGTTTCTTCGCGTGAGCAAAGTGCAAAACCTCGTAATCCCAAGGCGCTTTCGCTTCTTCGCGTAAGTATTTGAGGCACTCGAGATGACCGTTTCGGGCGGCAAATTGACACGCATACTTATTGATAGGACATGCATTTGCCACGCAATACTTTACCATTTCCAGATTACCTTGTTCTGCGGCCGCATCAATCGTAAATCTATTCCACTTACACTGTTTCTCCTCTCGTATCCACTTGAGCAACTCGAGTTTATTCGTTTTAGCAACTTGCGAGCAGAAAAGTGTTTCATCTTTCCAGTAATCCGGCCACAACGATTTATTCTCCCACACAAACTCCAAAGTCGATATCGACGACATATCTTCAACTTTAAACGTCTTTTTCAACTCCCTCTTGCGAGACGATCTCTTCACCAACGCTCTCGTCTCTGTATTCACCTCGTACAAGAATTTGAGATCCGTTGGATTCAATCTCGGAAGCACATGTTTGAAACAAATATCGTCGTTATTCACGATCAAATCCCACAAATTCTGATACCGCGTTTCTCGCAACTTGCCCCTCGAACTCGCGAACATCGTAACATCGCTCGCGTTGCGCATATCGAAGAACTGTATCGCGAGGAGGAGGCACGTAAAACTCGCCAAGTAAAAGTGAAGATAGAATGTCACATGCGAGTTGTTTTTTCCACCTTTCAAATTGGAGACAAAGGAAGGAAAATGCTTTCACAACAAATAATGACGAAAACGACGGGCAAACGCGCGCGAGAGAAAGAGCTCCGATTGAAACGAATACAAACTTTAAGAGACATCAGAGATGGGAATTTGAGACATTCGTTTAAAAACGATGACGATGATCACGACGACGAGGATTCGAGAAACATCTTCTCGGAGCAGTTTTGGAATCACATCGGACGCGAATTTCATCTCAAAGTGAACGACGGATTGGATTCATTGTTGACGAAAGAAGCGAGAGTGAAAGCAGACGCGCACGCGTTCGGCATCGAACAAGAAACATTCGTGCAAGAACTCATGCAGGAACATTCAAGACGGGTTAAAGAGGACGGGTACACGAGAGTATCAATCGCGGAAACCGCGAAAGAGAATGAACTTTTCAGTTCGAAACGAGAGTACGAAAGGAAAAGTGGATTTCAACGCGAGTGCCAACATTTAACGGAGATGATTGAATTCTTGGACGAAAAATGCGGATTGAATCCAACGTGGTCGTTAGTGTTCGATAATTATTGGGTCTTAGCGCGCAGAGTGGAGAAAATCGTGCAAGAAATCTCGGGGGGGAAAGAGAATCGATTGAACTTTGACGCGTTGGTGTGGCGGGTGAGGAACGTAAACGAAGAAGACGAGAAAAGAGGAGAATCGAACAACACTGCGACGATGACTGCGTTTACGCCGCACAGAGATCGGCAGCCAAAAGACACGAGGAAGAGTTTTCGAGAAGACGAGTCGCCGAAGTATTGCACGATTTGGATTCCTCTGACAAACGCGACGTGCGAAAACTCGTGTTTATATGTCATACCGCGGAAGTGCGACGAAGGGTACACGGAAGGCGACGACGATACGGATTTAGAAAAGACGCCGTTGGAGAAGTGTTTGAAGGATAAGAAGGCGTACCAGAACATAACGGCGTGTCCGGTGGATGTAGGCGAGGCGGTTGTTTTCACGCACAGAACCATACACTGGGGGAGCAAACCGAGAGATAATTACCAAGGAGAGCCGAGAGTGAACGTGTCGTTTGGCTTTAGCGACGATTCGTTCGAAAAGGCGTATTTGAAAAACAGAAACGGCGTGAAAGTGACCGAAGACGCGGAAGACGTGCAAAGCTTACCGACGTTGAAAGAGCGGTTGGTATTGATTGCGTCGCAAATGATTGCTTATCACGAACGGTTCCCGCCGAAGAATTTCAAGGCGTTGAAACTGTTGAAGAAAATACACGACGCCGGGAAGAGTTTCTTGGACGAGAGGTACCGAGAAATCATAGAGACGGAGTATATACGAGCGACGAGTATGTTAGCCGGTCGTCGAAAAAATGAGAATGGGGATGATGAAGATGAGGAAGAGGACGACGACGATGACAACGAAGACGATGAATTAGACAACGCTTTAGATGCCATGCTCGATGCCAAAGCGAAAGGTCGCGGTGACGATTTCGAGGACGATTACGAGGAAGAAGACGACGACGAATTCGCGAACGATCCAAATCCGGACGATTACAGCGACAGCGATCCAGAACGTCCGTATGAAGTGACCGAGGAAGATGTATTCTTTGGGAATGCCACGGAAGAAGAAATTATTACAGCCAAGAATATCCATCGGAGAAGTATCGGGAAAGAAGAACTTCCGATGCCGAAAGAACGAGAGGTGTCGAGAGTAAACGTGAGGGAACACTGGAGCGAATACCTAAAAAGACCGGAGAATAAAGAGAAAGTAGACGACGCGAAGAAACTGCTCGGCATCAAAAGCTAATAGCATCTGTAGTAATAATATCATAATACAACGCACTTTTTAGGATCATTAAACGAGCGAGAAACTAGACAATGCGCACAGATTGACGTACTCGATGCCGGCGGCGTTTGTCAACGCTTCTTCGAACATCGAAACAAAGTGTCGACCTCGCGAGCACGTACCAGATTCCGAAGATGTATCGGGTAAAATATCGTACGCGGCGTCCGATGCGTTCGGAGGCGAAGAGAGCCTGTACGACACAAACACCAAGACGAAGTAAATAAAAAAGATCGGAACGACGACGATTGAGAGAAAAATGTTTCTCATCGCTTTATTTCTTTTCGTCGTCGTCGTCGTCCTCTTGTCTGTTGTTTTCGGTACCAACGGCATCGTCGAAACCAAAGGCATCTCGGACGGTTTCCTTCCCAACTCCAATTCGAGCTTTCGCATCTTTTCCGCCGCGTTTTCTAGAGCAACTTCCGTTCTCATCTTCGTTTGTGCCATTGAATCTCTCTCAAATCGCGCGCGTTTCGTCTCGTCTTCAGCTAACCGCTTCGCGCTCGCCTCTCGATCGTGCGCGTGTTGGACCTCCTCGTTTGCTTTCTCGACAACGTCGTCGGCATATTTTTTCGCCTCGACGCATTCTCGTTTCGTCTCTACGAGCTCGACTTCGAGCGCGCGGATTTGTTCCGCGTGACTTTCTCCGAGTCTTTCGATGTCTCGTTCGAGCTTGACGACGGCTAATTTTTCCTCAAACGCGTTGAAACCGCTCATGCGCTTCGCTTCGTACGTCGTCGTCTCAGGTTGACCTTTTGCCGGACTCTTTTTACTGCCGCCGAAGAAACTCTTCCCACCACTGTTCGTGGTGCCCTTCAACTTTATCGCGGTAATCTCTGCGGCTTTCGCGGCGACGGTATCTTCCAATCGTTTGATATCCGCCAAAGCCTTCTCTAATTTACCTTCTAAACTCGACCCGCGAAGCTTCAACATGACCATATTTTTCGTCTTGGCAATGACCGTCGCTCTCGAGGCTTTCTGCGCCTCTTCCGACGCGCGCATACGCGCGTGGAGTTTCTCGTGTTCGTCTTGAAGCCATTTAAAATCAGCTTCGGCGTCGGCGAGTTTTTGTGAAATCTTTTGCACGGCTGCTTTGCCGCCCGCTTTACCGGCGGGCGAAGCAACCGGAGCGTTGTTGATGTTGTTTTCGTCGTCGTTGTCGTTCGTATTCGCGAACGAGGCCAACTCGTTTTCCATTTCCAACTTAGCCGTTGTAACGCGTTCTAATTCATTTCCCAACCGCTCTATCTCCTCTTGAAACTTCTCGGATGCGTTTGTCATTTCGCTCAACGCGCTTTTCCTCTCCTCGTTCTCCTTCTTCAACATCGCTTCGCTTAATTCCACCTGTTCCAACTTAAACCTCAAATCGTCTGCCATGTTTTCGAACTTAAGCATCTCCTCTTCAGCTTTTTTCCCTCTTTCGACTAATTTGAGCGTCTCTTTCCTTCCTCGATCGATGATCTCTCTTAATTGAAACTCGACTTGTTCGAGGTCGGAAAATTTCGATTGGTCTTCCAGTTGTTTTAGCCTCAACGCTTTCACCTCCTCGTTGGCGGCGTCCGCGGCAAACTCTAAACCAGGCACTCGAGCGACGTCTAATTCTAGCTTGCGACATAACTCTTCGTATTTGTTCCTTTGTTCGATGGCGTCTAAACGCTCTTTCGTTTTCTCCGATTGTTCGATTTTCAATCGAGCGCATTCGGCTTTCGTATCGTCTAACTTTTTCGTCGTCGAGGTCAGCTCGTCGTTTAAAGTTTCCGCTTTTTCAACCGCCTGGCGACACTGCTGAGTCATTGCCTCTAACGCTTTTTTGGTTTCGTTGTTTTGTTTCTCTCGCTTTTCGTTAACGAGTTTTAATTTTTCTTGGAACGTGCCGTCTTTCGTTTGAAGTTTCGAGACTTTCTTTTCAAATGTTGTTCGCGCGATACTCGCCGCGCGCTCGATGTCCTCTTTAACCGTTTCGATGGCTTTAACGTTCTCTTCGGCTAAGTGTCTTTTCTCGGTTTCTTTATCCAACTCCTGGCGCATGGCTTCCAAGGAGGCTTTCAAATCTGAAATTTCGCGCTCGGAGACGACGCGAGATTCGAATACCTTTTTGGACGCGTGTTGCGCGTCGCTCAATTCTTTGCGCAGAGCATCGTTCGCGTCTCCTAATTGCTCGATTTCTTCCGAAAGTTTCGTCTTTTCGCTCTCTGTGACTTCAAACTTGGACTTCAATTCGTTTTTCACTCGTTCGAAATCCGTACATTTCTCCGCGAGCGCCTTCGAGTTTCCTCTCTCTTCGTCAACCGCTGCGTTCAAAAGCGCTATTTCCGAATATTTCGATTTCACATCTAACTCGCTCGCGGTCAATTTTGCCTTTACATCTGATAACTCCTTCATCGCCGAGTCGCGGTCGTCTCTGACTTTCTCGTCTCTTTGTTCTAACAAGCGCTTTTCGCCTCGTAAGATTTCTAAATTTTCCGTCAACGCCGCCGTTTCAGCGTTGGATTCGGCTAACGCTTTTCGATGCGATTCCGCGTCCGCATCGCGTTGTTTCTTCATTTTCTCGAGGTCGTTGCGCAACGCGTCGTTCGCGGCTTTCAAATTTTGTAGATCGTCTACGCTTTGCGCCATGGTGCGTTCCGCCGCGTGTAACAAGCTCTTCCGCGGATCGTTTTCTTCTTTCGAAGAAGTAGAAGAAGCCGCGGCGGCGGCTAATTTACGCATCAATATATTTTCCTTGTTGCGGAAGGAAAGAGGCGTAACAGTCGTGCTTCTAAGCGACGAACGACTGTTGTTATAAAAGTTGTTGTTGTCGTTGTTGTTATTGTTGTTGTTGTTGTTCGTATATCTACGGCTATTACTAAACGGCGGCGAGAACTCGCTCGCGTCTGCGCGCATCGTTTGGCCTCTCGGCGGAGAAAGCGAAATCGAAGGTATCCCAGGCGTGTGAGATGGAAGGTGATGATGATTTTTCGACGTCGTTTTTGTCGTTGTTTCCTGTTGTTGTTGTTGTTGTTGTCTCGTCGTAAACAGCGTCTTTTGTACCTCGGCGGCGCCTTCGGGCGACGACGTAAACGACGTAAACGACGCGACGACTCTTTCGCTGCTCATTTTCGCATCATCAGTACCATCATTCTTCTCCGATTTTGGCGTCGTCATGAGCAACAACTTCTCCTCCAGTATCCTATTCTTTCTCTCCATCTGTTCCATCCTTTCCTCGAACACCCTTTCGCGTCTCGATATCGTCTCCGAACTCACCTCTATCAATCTATCGGCTAATTTCATCGAATCTTTCGCCGATAAAGGCGTCGTGGTTGTGATGACTGCCATTATGTCGTCGTCTAAATCTTCCAGAAATAACTGTTTACTCGAATCGTCGTCTTTTCTGTCGTTCGTGTTCGCTTTTGTCGCGCACTTCTCTAAGAAAAAGTCCATGTTTATATTCAATGTCTTCTTTCCGTCAAAGCGTGAGATTTTGAAAAATTCTCCCCACTAAACGCTCTTCTTTTTCTCTCTTCTTTGTCTCTCGTTTTCTCGTCGTCGCGTTCGTATAGTCTCTCTGTTCTGTCTGATGTTACTTTATTAAAGGCATTTATATCGGTACATTATTTTTCTCTTCTTCTTTATTAAAAAGTAGTATTAAAAGTATTCGAGATGATGTGAGATTTGTGTTCGTTGTGAAGTCAAAAATCTCTCTCTTTCGACTGCCTTTTTTTTTTGTTTTTTCTCTCGCAAACGTCTTCTGGTTTCAACACATGTGAGATACATTCACATGCGATCACAGAAAAAAAAAAGAAGAAGAGAGTTTCTGTGGTTGTTTCAGTTTCTGTGGTTGTTCTCTCTTCGGAAGAGAGCTTTTCTCTTCTCTGTCGTCGCTTTGTTTCGATCGATCGATGATGAGGAGGAGTTTTAGCAGCAGTCCTCATGCTTCGATTTCGACGAGCAGATTTAATAATGTTTTTCGCAGGGGAGAGAATGAACGCTTCCCTCCTCCGAGAGTTTGTTCTGCGAAAGCAACGGCTTCTGTGTCGTCGTCGAAAGGTCGCGAGAGTAAGAAGAAGAATGCCATCATCAAAAAAGGAGCAGGTTTGAAAGTTTCTTCGTTTCGTTGCGCGAGTTCATCGTCGTCGTCTGAATCGTCGTCGTTCGAAGCTGGTGGTGGTGGTGGAGGGAAAGAGGGTAAAAATACGAGTGCATCACCGAAAGAGGAGGAAAAGGAGGAGGAGAAGAAAGAGAGCAGCGGTTTGGAGAAAGCTGGTTTCGTGTTGGACAAAGAGAACAACCAAGATCACCTGGTGAAAGTCGTCGTCGATAGAGTGAAATCGATCGAAGAGCAGGAAGATTTCTCTCTCGATTGGGCGCCGGTGGTGTTGAGAGCTTTGGACGGTGCCGATCGCGTGTTACCCCTGTTCAGCGGGAATAAAAAAAATCAAATATTGGAAGTGCTCTTTCACGAAATGAAAAAGGGAGGTAAGAAAGAGAGTGAGAGCAACGAAACGATCACGTATCACGCGTGGGAAGGGAGGATCCACGCGGGATTTGAAAACGCCGAAGCGGTGGTCGTGTGTGAGCGAGGAGACGAACTCGACGAGGACGAGACGACGGGCGAGAATTTGACGATATCATCGATGTTTGAAAACATACTGAAAGAAGCCGTTGAACTGTCTCGCGTGGATTGGGAGACTTTGGCCAAGTGGCAAGATATAACGAAAGAAGAAGAAAAAAGAGGTCCGACGCGTTCGGCCCGTCACCCCTCGTCTTCCTCTTCCAATAGTAAATTTTCGATCAAAATCGTCGACTCGGACGGGGCAATCAACACGAGAGATTGGCAAATTCTTAAGTCCATTTTGCGAAAAGATATTCTGCCGCAGTCTCAGAAAACATTCGATTTACCGAACGATTCCGAAGTTCTTCTGAGTTTACTCGTCACGCTCGTGAAAAATTTGCCAATTTACGCCACGCGGCAAGTCTTGGAAAAATATTCCAAGTCGCACGAGTGGGGTTTGTCTTACAGAAGAGGTCATTCCGCACCAAGACCGCACGTAAAGCGTCACCTTATAGTTACAGACGACTTATCGAATTACCAGAAATTGGTGGACCTATCGGACGGCTTTATCGAAAACACGGGGCTTTATCGAAAAGACGGGGATGCACTATTCTTCATCATGGAAACATTCAAAAGCTACGACAGAATGTTAAAACATTCACAAGACGCGAAGAACAGCCCCAAGAAGAAGAGGCAAGGCGGACCGATGTACAGAAGAGACATGGATCAGTTGATTTTCAAAAGGTTCGAGGTTGCTCTTTTTATCCAGCAGCAAAGCGCTCGCTTTATGGAAGACGGAAACTTGGAAGACGACTTCTTGACGGCTTTATATCAACATCCGCGCCTCCAAAAACTCCAAGACGAGATCAACGAAATTTTATCTCTCGAGAAGAGAGATTGCGACGCGGCGAAGAAAATAATCGACTTGGAGGTTGCCGTACAGAGAGAAGATTACGAAACAGCAGCGACATTGAGAGAATCTTTACGATTATTGAACAACATCACGTGGGTATACCTCAGAGGTGATCAACAAAACCCGTTCGACGATTGATCGATCGGTTTTAAATACACAAAAGAGAGACAAATACAAAGAGAGAGAGACAAAAATACTCGGGTTATATTAAATTGAGTTGTATAAAATGTTTTCATACCACCCATGTACAGTAAGACGTTGAGAGAGATTTTCTTTTTTACGGCGCTTCTGGTTCTCTTTGGTACGATCCACGATCTCTCGCAAAGTTATCCGCCGCCGGGTTATAGGACTCCCTCGGCGATCTCACGCCGAACGACCTCGGCTCCGACCCGTACACCGTCGCCCCGTAATACTTCAAAACGTCTTCTGGATAAATCCCTTTCTCATCTACGAGACCGTATTTACCCATCGCTTTCGCGTACGATAACGGTGTCCAATCTTTCTCCGTCCTCGCGTCCAAATCTGCGCCGTACTCGTACAAAATCTTTACCATCTCCGGTCCGCCGTCGATGGCCCAAAACAACGTCAAATCGCCGACGTGATTTTTGTAGTTCGGATCGGCTCCGGACCGTAACAAGGCCTTTGTCGCTTCCAATCGACCTCTGTGGCACGCGCACATTAAAGGCGTGTACCCTTCTTTCGACCCGTACGCTCTCCCAAACTCAAAATTCACATCCGCGCCTTCCTCGATTTTCTTATACACCAACTTCACGTCGTTTTTTATCAAAGCCATCAATAACTCCTCGGTTTCCCGAGAGGCTTTGTGTACGTCTTTCCCTTTCGACTCTGGCTTGTAATCTGGGTGGTGCGAACCTTTCCCGGAATCCCACTGCAATTCGTAGGCTTCTTCGATGTCTTTTTGGCTGTTGTTTTTGTTGTCAGAGAGAGAGAATAATGAGATCACGAAACGTTGTTCGTTTGGTCAAACAAGAAGGGAGATCTCGAGGCAAATGCATGCGTTTTTTGTGGAACGGAGATCTTCGATCTTTGCGCCGCGAGAGTATACGATGCGTCAAATATAAAAGCGGAAATATCGAGCACGAGTGACCGCAAAAAAACTCCTACCGTTGCGCCATGATGGCGTCCTGTTTGCGCGCGCATCATTATTAGATGTTTTTGATGAGAGAGAGAGAGAGAGATCAGAGATCAGAGATTGTGAAATTGAAATGCAACGAACAAAAGCCAGACACACGCGACGGGAGGAAAACGATGCAAAAACGAGCGTAGCGAACAACAACAACAACAACAACAACAACGCGTAATAATCGACGACGACGATGATGCGAACGAATACCATTTGAGACATGATGAGAGAGTTTAGAGATCTCTTTTCTTTGTGCTTTGATGAAAGTTAAAAAAATGAGGGGAAATGAACGAAAAAGCGTTTTTGCTGCTTTTTTTCGATTATTTTTTTCATTACACTCGTTGGAGCAAAAAAGATTCTGATGAATGAAGCGAACTCTGGTCGTCGTTGTCGCTCCACTTACCGCTCCACTTCAAAGAAGAGGCAAAGGACGTGCCTTCTCTGGCTGGCACGGCGGCATTAAGCACGGCTTGGACGGCTAAGTGTTTGTTGGTATAGGCTGGTGGTGATGTGCTTTCTTCTTGTTTCTTTGTCTTTGTCTTCTTCGAAGACGAGGAGGAGGAAATCGCGTTGCGTAAAACTCGCACCGCGTCTCGGACGTCCGTTCTCGTTTCCATGGTTTTAATCTTCGCCTCGCTCGCGAAAACCAAGTCTGCTTTCTTCGCGCTCGACTTTGCGAGAGAACGCAAGGATGTTAAGAGCTTCTTTTCGATATTCGATGCGCGATCGAGACGTTCTTTCTTACCCCGTTCGCTTTCAATCGCGCGTTCGTAATTTTTCTTCGCCGAGCGCAACGCGTGCGATTGAATTTTTTCTAACGCGTCTTCAAGTGCGCGTAGCTCTTGATCTAAACCATCGTGCGCGCGAACAGCCTCGCGTAATCGAGATTCGGCACCCTTTTGAGTCTCTTTTGCTTCTTTCACTTTCTGTTCTCGTTTGAGCGCATCCGGCGATTTCTCCAAAGACTTCCCTCGGATGCGATGCATCAAAGCGAGGTTGGATTTTTCCACGTCTTCAATAGCAGCAGAGAGACGATCGGTATCGCGTTTGGTTCTAAATAAACGCGCGTTCAATTCTTTAATTCTTGCTTGTTCTTTCAAAATGGACTGTTGCGCGGTTTCGTGCATTGCCTCTCGTCGTCTTCGTTGTTGTTGAGAATCGCCACAGTCGCCGTCATCCTCGACGACGCGCGCGTTCGTCTCCGAGGAATAAGGCGCAACCAACAAAACCTTCTCGTACCTCGACTTCGCGTTATCTCTTTCCAGTTCCGTCTGATTTGCCACTTTTACCAACATCGATTTTTCTTTCAAAATTTCTTTCAACTTCACATTCACCACCTCCTTCCGTTCGCGTTCGCACGACGCCAACTCCTCTCGAAACGAATCTTTCAACGTCAATTCGTTTGCAAACAAGCGATCGCACGAAGCGTCTTTTGCCAATAGTTTATTCGCCTCTTTACCACAATGTTGTTTCAAGATGTGCAACTCGACCAACGCGTCATTTCTCGAATCTTCCGCCGCATTGCTCCATCTCTCCGCCGCCGTCGCTTCGATTTTCGCATTCGCCAAACAGTCCTTCTCGAATCGATCGCGTTCGCATGCGCTTTGTCTCGCACTCAATCGCGCTTTATTCAAAGTTTCTTCGACCGCTTTTTCCGCGCTGAGTAATCCGTCGTGTTCCTTTTTCGCCTCTGACACGGTCTCTTCCAGTTTCCGAACCTTCTTTTGTAACATCTCGAACTGTTCGCTCGAGACGCCGGCTTCCGGCAACACGCCTTCTTTCCTCTCCAACTTTCTTCTCAAACAATTCACTCGGAAAGCGTGCTGCAAAATCGTTTCGTTCGTTCGTTTTTCTGCTTCTGTGTTTTGTTTTAACAATTCTTCCGCGTTTTGTTTCTGCGAATGCGCCCCAGCCCTGAATGCTTTCATGGTTTGCAATTTGCGCGATTTCTCGTTCGCCTCTTCTCGCGCTCTCGTGGCGTCGCGCTCCGCCATGTCGTGCGCTTTCGTCGCGGTTTTCAAAATCTTCTCAAACTCCTTTCTTTTCACTTCCAGGTCAGCCTGCTTTTCAGTGGCCGTTTGTTTCTTTCGTTCTTCCTTTGATCGTTGCGTGAGCGTTTCAATGTGCGACTCCTTCTGCGCCTCTAAGCGTTTCGCGTGGTCGCGTAGGGTTTGTTTCGTCAACGATAATTTTTCGTTCGCCAAATGCGCGACATCCGAGGCTTGCTTTAGTGCTCTTTTCTGGTACTCCCACTGTTTTTTCGTCTCTTTCAACTTGTTCTTTTCCATCTCGCGCGTGTCTTCGCTTTTCGTGTGCATCCGCTTCGTCTTTTCGCACTCGCCTTCGCTCGTTTTGCGTCGCTTCTCGTGTTCTAAACGTTTCGGTTGAATATCCTCCGTGAGTCTCCGTTTTGATTCGTTTAACACTAGCTCTGCGTTTGCTTTGGATTCAACAGCTGCGCGCTTCTCTTTCTCTCTTCTCTCCAATCCCAACTCGGCGTCGCGTAAACGATCGAACAACGCTTTGCGCGTGTCCATCGCCTCCCTCAAATCTCTCGTCAACCCTTTCCTGGAGGCAATCTCCGCTAATCGTTCCACGTCCGCGCTTTCAAAGTTCTCCATCGCCACTCGTAACTTCTTCGACAACTCTCCGAAACACTTTTCGTGTTCTCTCTCTTGCTTCTCCATGAAATGATCTCGTTCCTCCGCTCGATGTTCAAACGCGTTGACCACTTCTCTTCTTTTTTCCCACACGTCCGCGTTCCTCGTTTGCCTCTCGTGTTCCTCATTCAGCTGTTCCAACGCGAACCGTTCGTGCGTGATTCGTTTCTTCAGGTGTATTTGCAACTCTTTTTCTTCTTCAATAGCGCTTTCTCTCTTCTTCCTCTCTCTTTCCGTTCTCACTTTTTCCAACCGCGCGTTTGCCAAACGCTCCTTCTCGTTCTCCTTCAATCTCGAATACTCCTGCAAATGTATTTCCAACCGTCCCAACGCTTTTCCGACGTCTTTTTGGTGCTGTTTCATCAAATACGCTCTGTTCGCGTGCCTACACGCGTCTTTTTCTCGTTTCAAAACTTGCTCCGCGTGTTCCGCGATGGCTTCGTCCAACGCTCGATTCCGAGCGTTGGCGAATGTTGGAATCATCATCATCGCGGGAGGAGGAGGAGGAGGAGGAGGAGGACCCGTCGTCGTCGTTGACGTCGTATTTTCCGTCGTCGCTTCATCCTCTGCTTCTTCCATCACGGTGTGTTGTTGTTCTCTCTCGTTCGTATGCGAAAAGGGTGCTTTTCGCCGCGTATTCAAAAAGATGTTCTTGTGTAGACTTTTTCCTCTCGCTCGCTAAAAATAGCCACCTATTACCTTCTTCTAAAAATGTTGACTTTCCGCGCTCCTCTCTTCACGCGACGATGGTGCATCATACACTCGATTCCCGCTCGACTCCTTACCCATCGTCTTCAAAACCCTCTCAAAATCTTACCTTCTTCTTAACTCTCTCTTTTCTCTTCCTCTTCTCTCGCCAACTCTGCGATCGCGCGTATCGTCCTCCGTTCCAGCTTTTCCGTTTTCCTCGCAACGTCTCGCTTGAGGTCCCAATTTTGCTTCTTCGTCCCGTTCGAATGAAGGATAGTGTCGTCGGGAGTGTTGCCATTTTCCTCTTCTTTCTTTCTTTTAAACTCTGGCGCGACTGCGTTGGGTAAGATTTGTACTCCCACTGATGTTGATTTCAACGCCGAGATGTCTTTCGGGACGTAGTTGCGAAGTTTAATAGTCACGTTCGTCTCGTCGTCATCATTCGCCGCCGGGGATGGATTGATGAACAAATCTTCTTCTTTCAAAGCGGTCGCACTCCCGCCTAAAACTTCTTCTTTTTCAGAGAGCTCGCGCAGTTCTTTCAGGCGACTTTTCCTGCTGCTGCTCATTGTAGTCGCAGTCGCAGTGAGTGTTGTTGTTGTTGTAATAATATAATAAGTGTTGTATCAAAGCGCGCGTTGAATGAGTGAAGAAAAACGTCAGAAATCAAAGCGCATTTAGAACATCATATATGCCGGTCCCGATGAAGATAATGCTCGCACCGACGACGATTCAGACGACAAAAACTCCTTCAGTATTCGCTGCTGCTCGTAGTAACAATGCTCGTCCTACGATGAAGATGAATACGACGAAAACGAACACCAACAAAAGACACCGACGCGATGTGATTCTCTTCGTATCCACTCTCGTTCTCTCTTCTTCTAAAGAAGCCGCGATGAGTAATAACAACGCGTCGTTTGCAAAAGAAGACGACGACGAAGAGACGTTCCAATCGCCTCTGATAAAAGCTTTACTGGAACAAACGGAAGAAAACAAAGCGCTGAGGAAACTGCAATTGGAAACGAAGTATTGCCTGAGACAGTCGCAAATGGGGGTTGGAGACTGCGCGGATATCGACGAAGAGTCAATTAAAAGGATACAGAAGGAAAGAGCGGAGAAGTTGAAGAATGAAGCGGCATCGAAAGAAGAGGAAGGTGTTGATGATGGGAACGCATCAAAATCGTCGTCATCGGTTGAATGAGGACGATAAAGACGACGATTTGTGCGCGCGAGAGATTTCGCAAACAACTCATAACTACTACATAGTATCATTAAAAATCATCATCGGTCTTTCTTGTTAAGTCTATTCATCATATCATTATTCGCGACCGCCTCGGCGGCGGAGGAAGAGGAGGAGGAGGAAGTGCCAAAGACGACGTCCCATGTGCTCTGCGATATGCCGAAAATCAAATCCGGAGACTCGTAATGGTGCGTCATGTGTCTCCGTTTGACTCTTCGAGCGTATCGGGTGAATATGTTTTCATTATTGTTGATGTTTGTTGTTGTTGCTGATGCTGATGCTGATGCTGCTGATGCTAAGTGGTGGCACGCGTAATGCGTCATGTCGTACGCGACGTACCCGGTTAAACTTCCCGCGATGACAAGTTTTGCCAACGCCGATCCGCAGAGGAGACTGTAGAAACTATAAAACCCAAACGCGATGGGTCCGGCTAAAACGGGAGGGAAGACTAAACGCAACGCATCCATGGGATGTTTATGATGACAGCCGTGGAATAAGAAGTGGAAGGTGATGAAGAAGGGCGAATTCGCTGGAGGCTCTTTGTGGAACAAGAACCTGTGCATTGCGTACTCTTTGAACCCCCAGGCGAAGAGGCCGAAACCAAACGCCGCGAGTTGCGAGACGCACGAAAACGCTCTTTCCGAGCTTTGTTCCGCACCCTTGATGACATTCCAAACAATCACCGGCAGCCAAATCAAAAGCACGACGTACCACGCCGTGACCGATAACGCCTCCATCCAATCCGCCTCGAAAAATCTCTGCTGCGTCCCGTCCGCTCTGGACGGTTCGGGGATGTGCGTCCACTCGAAATACTTTTCTTTCAGGAAAGGCACCTGTTGTAACAAAGGCTTGTTGAAATTAATCCCATATTCGTCGACTCCGTTTTTTTTGTCTTCTTTGTCGTCGTCGTCATCGTCGCTTACGACGACGACGACGCTTGGGCGAGCAGCCCCCGCGGAATTATAAACAGCGGTATTAACGTCCTCGAACGACGCGCACGCGTTCAATCCTCCTCCAACCATGCCTATTTCTGACCCGTCGCCATCACTCAACCGTTCTAAACATAAATCTTCCGACGAGCTTCCCCTCACGTTCTCCCCTCCTTCTCCTAAATGTAACATCGACGAAGAAGAGGACGTGCCCTCTTCGCTGCTCGCCGAAACGCTCCGGTTTCGCCGCTCGTAATGATGATGATGATTGTACGAGTCGCACGAGGATGACCAATTAGTATTCTCATTATTCGAAACGATGTCTTCATCGCCCTTTATTCTTCGTCCTTTCCTTCTAAAATTTCTTCTGGTATTCTCCATCCGCGTTTTCGGCGACGGAAGCGGCGTCGTACGAAGAGTCGTTTTAAGAAGAAGAGCATCATCATCATCATCACCCACAATCTTCCCAACGATGAGCTTATTCAGCACTTTCTCCGCGTTCTGTCCGTGTGCTACTTCTTTGCGAAACGCGTTTGTCGCGTCTTTCCCTTTATATTGTTCCAACGCTTTGTTCCCTCCCGGATGCGAAAAGTGTTCCACGTTCAACACGAGCCCATCGACGATAATCAGAAAAAAGGACGATTTGGAAACGTCTTCGCGAGTGTAGCGTAACAACAACTTCTTCTCCTCATAATACATTTCTTCTCGCTGCTGCTCGTTCTTCTTCGTCGTCTTCTTTTCGTCCTCTTGGTGGTCTTCTTCTTCTTCTCTCTCTTCTTCTTTTTGTTGTTGCATCATCCTCATCGGATTGCGTTCTTTCATCATCGTAATCATATCTACACTCTTTCTCGCGCGATGTATAAATATAAACATATAACGAATAATGCGTTCAAACCGATATAATCGTAATAAATAGAAGAATCACAGAGCAGTAGAGTAAACGCTCCTCTTTACAGAAGAAGAAGTACACGGACACACAACAACACGCACTTAAAAGCTCTGCTCAGTAAATCTCTCTTTACTTACCTCAGTCTGATGATGTGTTTCTTTTTTTTCTCTTTTGTCAGTGTGTGGTGTTTGTGTGGTGTTTGTCTCTTTTCTGCGTGTTGCTTTTTAAAAAAAAAAAAAAAAATTGCTCCTTTTTTCGTTGTTTTTTGCTTTTTTTTTTTTTTTTTGAAAATTATTTGGGTTTTTTTTTTTTTT